>JAEEGK010006881.1_pt1 | contig 27226 bp, 21 predicted proteins | sample 8958771 | NCBI WGS metagenome assembly JAEEGK01 (sample SAMN16246547, study PRJNA631951) | gut metagenome | biome: gut microbiome; feature: rumen; material: SC-attached | host: Bos | place: Iran: Karaj | collected 2018-10 | reverse complement strand
CCCATGATGAATCCGGCCACAGCGGATGCGATGACCCATGACCACCAGATTCCCCATCCATAGGAGAAATCGATGAGCGCATGACCGATGAAGGCTATGAGAAGACCAGCGATCGGTCCGAAGAGCCCAGCCATGAATCCGAGAAGCGCATACTGCAGTGAGAAGTTTGTGTTCGGGATCGGAGTCGGGATTGCGACAAAACGTCCGAGAACAAAGAACAATGCGGCACCGATGCCGATTGCGACAACCAAGATTACCGGTGATTTTTTCATTTTTTCCCTCCATGTGAAGTCAATTGAATATTACTCCAATTCACTCATGTGCACAACCTTTTGATTTCGTTGTCATCCGTGAAATTCGTGAACAGCCCTACATCTTGAAGAAGACTCTCACAAAGAATTATCATATCCGGGTATTTAGCAACCTATTTGGAGGAAAATATGACAAAGAAGATCATGGCTCTTCTTCTGGCAGCCCTTCTTCTCTGCACCTCACTGTTCGCGCAGTCGATCAAAGAGGTCAAGCATGAGGATGAATCGGGACTTCCGGCAGTAGGAACCGTCATCAATGGTTTCGAGGTCAAGGAGATCTCGGATTTTGACATGCTCGGCGCAAAAGTCGTGCGCTTCGAGCACATCAAGACCGGTGCGACCGTGCTCTATGTCGCGAACGAGGACACCAACAGGTTCTTCGACATCGGATTCCGCACACCCACTGAGCAGGATACCGGTATCCCTCACGTGTTTGAGCACTCAACCCTGGACGGATCCAGGAAGTTCCCGTCAAAGGAGCTGTGGTTCAATCTCAGCTTCCAGACCTACAACACATACATGAACGCAAGCACATATCCGTTCATGACAATCTACCCCGTGTCATCTCTCTCAGAGGACCAGCTTCTCACACTCGCCGACTTCTACACAGACAGCGTCTTCAATCCGATGGTGCTCGAGGACAAGTCGATCTTCGACGAGGAGGCATGGCGCTATGTCCTGAAGACCCCGGACGATGCCCTGACTATCGCAGGTACCGTCTACAGCGAGATGCTTGGAGCCACCACAAGGACACGTAAGGCAAGCAAGAACTTCCAGGGCGAGATCTTCCCGGGCAGCTATATCGCAAATGACAGCGGCGGAAACCCGGATGTCATTCCCGAGATGACATGGGAGGACATCAAGGAGTACCACGGAAAGTACTACCACCCGTCCAACTCACTCTCCATCCTCTACGGAAAGCTGGACAGATGGGAGGATTACCTCGGAATGCTCGACTCCTATTTCTCAGCATATGACAAGAAGGTGTTCGACCTGACAGACCCGGGCTACAAACCAATCACAGCTCCTGTCACTGCAGAGTATGAGTATCCTGTAGAGGCCGGCAGCGACACCTCAAACGCCGCTACCATCTACTACGGATTCGTCTGCAAGGATGCCGACCAGGACACAATGAACAAGCTCGACCTCATGACGACCCTTGCCGGAGACAACAGCTCGGTCCTCATGGAGAACCTCAAGACTGCCCTCCCATACGGCTCATTCGGTGTAGGCATTGACTTCTCCGGTCCGGAGCTAATAGTGGAGTTCTCCGCGGACAATGTGAATGCCGAGGATGCCGAAGTCTTCAAGAGCATAGTTGACTCCTCAATGGCTCAGATCGCATCCGAGGGCTTCAATCCTGCAGCCGTGGACGCCATTGTCGCCGCCTTCAAGCTTGACATCCTTCTCTCAGTCGAGAGCTCAAGCATAGGTGTGGACATGATGCCGAGCATCCAGTACTACTGGGCGGGAACAGGAGACACCTACGGTTTCATGGACTATGTGAAGAGCCTTGACAACTTCCAGTCATGGAACGATGACGGCTCATTCAAGGATGTCATCAGAAGCTACATCATTGAGAACCCGCGCAATGCCCTTGTGACCACAAAGGCAGTCGCAGGACTCAAGGAGCAGAAGGACGCCGCCCTTGCAGAGCACCTGGCACAGGTCAAGGCAAGCATGTCCGCAGATGAGATCGCCGCTATAGTGAATGCGACCAACAGCCCTGAGACAAGCAATGCAGACACCGCAGCCATGGTCCGTCAGATCCAGGTGGTCAGCGTTGAGACCCTTCCTGAGGAGGCAAGGATCTATGATGTCCAGGATCAGACCGGTTCAGACGGCATCCGCCGTATCTGGGCAGACGCAGATGTGTCAGATGTCGGTTATGCCGGCATTCTCCTTGATGCAAGCGGCCTCAGACAGGACCAGATCATGTTCTTCAAGCTCTGGACAGCACTTCTCAGCGAGCTTGACACCGAGAGACACACAAGAGCCGAGCTCTCAAGCCTGGTGAACCGCTACCTCTACAGCGGGACAATCAAGACCTCCCTCATCGAGGATGAGATCACAAAGGAGATGACTCCGAGACTCAGGGCAGGCTTCATCGCGATGGACGAGGACATGCCTGCCGCATTCGACCTCATCCACGAGCTTCTGTTCGAGAGCGTCTTTGATGTCTCAAGACTGAAAGAGGTTGTCTCAAGGCTCAAGAACACGCAGAAACAGTCAATCAACACCAGCAGCTACAACGCCCTCATCTACCGTGCGCTCTCCACGGCCTCTGAGCTCAACGCTTATGCCAGCTACATCAGTTACCTTGACTTCTACTCCTTCCTGGAGGCTGTCGAGGCAACGCTGGAGACCAACCCGGATGTCATTGTGGCCAATCTTGAGGAGATCTCATCTTACTTCAACAACTCCACGAACGGCATAATCCTGTTCGGCGGAAACGAGGAGAGCTATGCGAATTACCTCAAGTCGGCAGACGCCTTCATGGCATCACTCGACAAGAGGCCTATCGAGAAGCAGGTATATGACCTTCCCGTGGCAAATGCCAGCGAGGCGATGATCGTAGACACCAACATCAACTACAATGTGATCTTCGCCCCGGCAGAGACCCTGGGTTACGAGGAGGCAACAGGAGACATGGATGCGGTGGCCACCCTCATCGACGACATGTACCTCATGCCTCAGCTGCGTGACCAGAGAGGCGCATACGGAGCTTACCTCTACATGACAGATGACGGAATCTACGCTTTCACATACAGGGATCCGAACATCGCCGAGTCTTATGAGGTCATGGACGGACTTGCCGACTTTGTCGCCAACATCAGCATCGACCAGGAGACGCTTGACGGCTACATCCTCTCCTCTTACTCAGGCTATGCGCAGAGCGCCGGAGAGCTGACAGGAGCCACAAACGCAGTCCTGAACGCCGTTGGTCATGAGGACCAGAACAAGATCTTCGATTACATGAGACAGCTCAAGTCAATCAAGGCCGAGACATTCGCCGAGACCTATGCCCCGCTCTTCCAGGCACTTGTGGACAACTACCAGTACTACACATCCGGAAGCGCATCAGCTGTCGCAGAGGTCTCCTACGCATTCGATACCGTGCTCAATCCGTTCGGAGTGCAGGACAAGAGCCAGGTCGAGATCACTGACATCACAGAGGACAACCCGTTCTTCGATGCCCTCAGGTTCGTCTATGAGAGCAGCCTGATGGAGGCGGTCGCGGATTCCGAGTTCGGAACAGACCTGCCCGCCACACTCGGAGAGTTCTCACAGGTCATGGTCACCCTGCTCGGCGGCGCCTTCACACAGGAGGACTCAATCGCCTACCTGGCACAGTACGGGATTGTCCCTGCAGCTCCTGCAGAGACAGAGCTTACCGTGGGAGACCTGGACATGCTCAGCTGCAACTTCCTTGCCGCTGCCGCAGGTGTCCAGCTTGACGAGCTGATCATGACGGACGTCACCGCGCTGGGAATCGATCCTGAGTCAGAGGCGACCAGGGGAATCCTCGCACTTGCAGTCTACTACATAGCAAACTGACCAGATCATTGAACCTTCAGGGGCCGGATCACTAAAAATCCGGCCCCGTTTTTCTTTTAAAGACCATATAATTGATGCTATAATACGGCCATGAAACGGTTACTTCTCCTATTGGCTCTTGCCCTGGTCCTCTGCGCATCCGTCCTTGCCCTGAGCGAGGAGGAGCTGTTCAAGATGGTGCTTGAAAAAAGCCCCAAGGCCCAGGAAATCAAAAAGACAAGGCGCAACGAGGTCCTTGAGCAGGTGATCTCATCAATGAGCGGTCCGAGCTGGAGCATCAGCCTCCAGAGCCTGGAGATCACCGGAAAGGATGACCTGCGGAGCCCTGTGTCCGTCACTCTCCCGGCCCTTGAGGTCGGTGTGAGCTCCCCGGAGAACCCGGACAATCTGTCCTATGAGGCGCGGCTGTCAATCGGAGGACCTGTCTTCAACTGGGACAAGGATACGGACAGGTACAAGCTTGACGGGTTCAGCTATTCACTCAGGACCGGATTGTCAAAGAGCTTCGATTTCAAGAGCTGGGATACGACCAACTACCAGCAGGGCATGTCAGACCTGCTGAAGACCAACAGCTACCGCACATCCATCCTGCAGCTGGAGAATGCCTTCATTGAGGATCTGATCAAGATCGTGCAATGGTCGCAGAAAGTCCGTGACGTAAATTCAGAGGCCCTGCTCCTGAAAAACACATATGAGTCTGACATCAAGAGCGGAAAGCTTGTGGAAGGCTCCCCTGATGCGACGATCCGCTATGCGGAAGTCGAGATGAAGAACAAGGAGGCCGAGCAGGCGCTGAACTCCGGAGAGGAGGAGTTCTCCGAGTTCAAGAACAACTACGGCTTCGATCCGGTCTATGTTGATGCGGCGGAGGAGTACAAGCTGGACTTCTCCCCGGATGAGGAGGGCAACTCCGAAGTCCTGTCCAAGTACTACGAGTACCTGACAATACTGCAGCAGATAGATGAGAAGACCGGGAAAAGCAGCCAGTTCAGCATCAAGGCCAGCCTCGAGCCAAAGGTCACGCTAGATGACAACTTCGCCTATAAGACCACATCCCTGAGCGGTGAGTTAGGCGCCACATACAAGACGGGGAACATCAACGTGGACATGTCATTCAACACGGCTTATGACTTCAGGGGCGAGGTCGGCTCCCGCCTGAGCGGCCCCACATTATCGGTGAGCTTCTCATGGAGCAACACCCCGCAGGTCCTCTCCTCTGCCGAGCTGGACAGGCTCAAGCTCCTGTACACGAACTACTCCTACGACAAGACCACGCAGGAGATGACCGGCAAGGTGAACTGGACCGAGTATGAGAAGACAGTCAGGAGCATCACCAACGACAGTCTGAGGAAGGAGTCTCTTGAGCTTGAGAAGCTCGAGTTTGAGGCAACTGAAGCCGAGATGGCATGGCGTGAGGCCAGGAACGGATACCTGGCGAAATGCAGCGAGCTTCAGGAGTCCATCCGTCAGTTCAAGAACAAGAAGGAGCTGTTCCTGATTAAATACGAGGCCGACAAGAAGGCTCTTGCCCAGGCCACGGAGCTGTTCGACCAGGGAAAATCCACTGTCGCGGATTACATGAGGATAGAGCATCTGGTGGAGATGGATCAGCTTGAGATGCTGATCTACAACATGCAGAGCCATATCCTGTTCAACAATATTGAAATGCTTCAGATGTGAGGTTTGCCGTGAAGAAACTGTTATTTGTCATTGCTTTGGTTCTTGTCCCCATGACGCTTTTCGCCACCTATGATGTGGCCGTTCGCGCAGGCGGGGCCATGACTCTTCTTTCCGGAAAGACATCCATCGACGCCAAGAACTCCGACAAGATGAGCGACATCAAGTTCGATGCCCTGGGGCTGGGATTCGAGTTCGGACTTGAGCTGGACCTGACGAAGAACCTCCAGATGTACATGGACCTCTCCATGGCATTCCCTGAGAAAGTCACCATCGGCGACCAGATCACACCTGAGGATGTTAATCAGAGCATGGAGGCCGACAAGAGCGCCGATCCGGATTACAAGTTCCATTCAGGACACACGTTCTTCAGGGCGTTCTCCGCCCACATAGGCTTCGCGCACAGGTTCAACCTGAGCATCGGATCGTTGGAGTTCACCGCAGGAGCCGGATTCGGTGTAGGAAGGATCAGCGAAGGCTTCAAGATGGTCATGAAGCAGGACAACAAGCCCTTCTACTACGCCGACTACAGGACCGTCACAACCCTTTCCGTGGGACTTTACACCAACCTGAGATACAACCTGACAGACAGGATCTCCGTAGTACTCACGGCCATGCCGGATGTGGGATTCTTCACAATCGCCAGACATGTGGACTATGACAAGAAGGACAGCGAGAACTACTCGACGCTCACAGAGACCGAGCTGACCGAGTCCAGCGGCTTCGCATTCTCCTTCGGTGCCAAGGCGACCATAGGCTTCTCATATATGTTCTGAGCCAGGCCGCCCCGCATTTGCAAAGCGCCTGATAATCCCATATACTGCACCCATGAACGACTCAGACAAGATAGCCATACTCATAGACGCGGACAACACCCAGCTCCAGAAGCTGGATGCCATAATGACAGAGGTCTCGACCCACGGACGCATCGTGGTCAAGCGCGCTTACGGCAACTGGAAGAAGCGCAACCTGAACAAGTGGGAGAACGAGCTCAAGCGCCTCGGAATCAAGGCCGAGCAGCAGTTCGACTACGTCTCCGGCAAGAACGCCACGGACATGGCCCTTGTAATAGACGCAATGGACCTTCTCTCCTCCAACGCATTCGACAGCTTTGTAATCGTCTCCAGCGACAGTGACTTCACCCCGCTCGCGATCCGCCTCCATGAGAGCGGAGCTAACATCATAGGAGTCGGGGTCCTGACAACCCCGGAGTCTTTCCGCAACGCATGCGATGACTTCCTGTTTTTGGAGAACCTTACTGATGACGAGCCTGCGGAAGTGCAGGAGACTTCTGAGAAACCCGAGCAGAAATCCACAAAAAAGGATACCGAGAAGAAACAGAGCACAAAGAAGCCCAAGGTCCCGAAGGATGTCCACAGCCTTCTGGTCAAGGCCTATGACACCTATCAGGACAATGACGGCTACGCCGATGTCAGTGCCGCAGGGTCATACATCAAGAGGGCAAAACCGGACTTTGACACAAGGACCTACGGCTACTCAAAGCTCTCAACCCTTCTCGAGGCATTTCCAACCCGTTATGAGGTCATAAGGACATCAGGAAAGAACAACAGCACCTACATAGCCTATAAGTGCATATGAGCTCACATCTCCCTGATAAGTGACAGATCTCCTCTTGAGGCCGCTACCAGAAGAGGCCTCATGTACGGCTCAATGTCGTCTGCCGTCATGCTGACCGGCATGTTCTGCAGCTTCATTTTCAGATCCGGGTCCTTTGCGGCGGCAACGGCACGCTCGACATGGACCTTCTCCGAGAAACCTTCAAGGTCTGAGAGCTTTGTCGGAGCTCCGATCGAGCGCGCGAAGCGCATCCATGCATTTGCAACTGCCTCTGCCAGTGCCCTGTCGGTAAGCTCCTCCGCATTTCCGTCAAGAAGGCCGTGTGACGCGAAGATCCTTCCCACCACCCTGAGCTGCCTCTGGATAGCCTTGCTGTATAGCACGGCGTAATACGGGTTCATTATCCCGCAGGCCGTACCGTGACCGACTATGTCCACCAATGAGAAACTTGTCAGATGGCCGCCTGAGGTTCCGCCGATCATTATGGCATAACCGCCAAGGTCTGTGGCCAGACCAATGGCCTCTCTTGCCACAATATCATCAGGTTTCTCTATGGCAGTCTTGGTATGTGCTATCACAAGGTTGAAGGCGCACTCTGCAAGCTCCTGCGCCAGATCATAGTTGGCGCTATTGGCGCCGCAGAAGACCTCAAAGGTATGCGACAGCGCATCCAGGGCTCCGTCTATGGTCACGCCTGCCGGCATTGAGCATGTTGTCTCATAATCAAAGAGCGCGCAGGAAGGCACAATGGCCTGGTCCACTATCAGCTTCTTCTGGCCAAGCGCAGGATCCGTGATGTTTGAGTACTTGGTCAGATGTGAGCCGGATGATGCCGAGCACTGGACTGCGACAAGGGGAAGAAGACGCCTTTTCGTCTTCTCAAGTGCGGCCGAGACCTTGCCTGTTCCGAAATAACCGTCGATCTCCGCACCGCAGCAGTCACCTAATGTGGCAAGGACATCTGCGGCCTTGCAGGCGTCTATGGTGGAGCCTCCACCCACTGCCACAATGCAGTCGGGCTTTGTCCTGAGGATGGCCGCGTTGATCCTGTAGACATCCTCCTTCGGGGCATTGGGTCTTGCTCCGGGACACACCTCCCCGCCTGCGATCTCAATGCCGCCGGATCTGAGGCTTGAGAGGACTTTCTCCACAATCTGCCCCATATGGGCGGTGTTGGCCACCACAAGGGCACGCCGGCCGAAACGCTTCACAAGAGAAGCCGTCTTGTCCAGATGACCGGTTCCCATGATGTAGCTGTAACCCTTCCACTTACGCATTATGCCGTAGGCGTTCTCCATGACGCTGTGATCGTCATTGTCTGAAAGTGTCGGATAGCAATCAAATAGTCTCATACGGGAATTATCCACAAATTCCAGCTGAAATGCAAATTATCACACTGACAATTTAGAGAGGGCTGTCGCATAATAGCGGCGGCCTCTGTTTTTTACGCACCTGTTGTCTTAAAATGCCCTGAGCATTATTATAATCGCAATGGACAACGCCACCGAACTGAAGCCTCAGGGCACCAGACAATTCGGTCCCGTTGCCGTGGCATTGATAGTGCTTGCGGTTGTGGGCCTCTTCTCATTCTTTCTGATCGACATCATGATCCCGTTCATCCGTCTGCAGTCGGCCAAGGATGTGGAGGGAGCCGCCCAGCTTCTCAAAGACCGCGGATGGAAGGGCTTTCTGGCAGTCTCGCTCGTCGAGGCGCTCCAGATGCTTGTCGTCTTCATCCCGGCCGAGTTCATACAGATCTCAAGCGGCCTGAGCTATCCTTTCTACATGGCGCTGATCCTCTGTGATTTCGGAGTCTGCCTCGGAGCCACGATCATATTCGTGCTCGTCAGGGTCTTCCATGTCATCAGCGGGGCAGCCGAGCGAAACCGCAAGAAGATAGACCGCATCTCCGCCAACATGCATGACAGGAACACGGTGTTCCTGATTTACCTCCTGTTCTTCATGCCCCTTGTCCCGTTCGGTGCGATCTGCTACTACGGAAGCGGCACCAAGCTCCCTTACAGGAAATACATCCTGACGGTCGCGACCGGCGTTGTCCCTTCAATCATCACAAGCAACCTCATGGGAGCCGCAGGACGTGCGTTCATGTCAAACTCCCTTCCAATCTGGCTCCTGGTGCTGATCATAGTTTTCCTTGCCGCCCTGCTCTTCCTCCTGATCTGGTTCTTCATCAAGAAGTACTTCCTCAAGGGAACCAGCGGCACCCCCGACTCCCCCGCCCAGAGCCTGATGCTATTCATCATGCGTCTGATCCACGGAAGGCGCCAGAAGGTCAACGTCCATGACATCCTGATGGAAAGCGTGGAGGGTCCCTACATCATGCTCGTCAATCACGAGTCATTCTTCGACTTCCTCTATGTGAGCCAGATAGCGCACCACAAGAACCCGGCGTTCGTGATGAACGCCTACTACTTCAACTACGGCATAATGCGGAAGCTAGGCCCTGAGGGCGGCATGATCCCCAAGAAGCTTTTCACCGCGGACATGCCGTTTGTCATCAGGACAGCAAGGACCATCGTGAAAGGCTACCCTGTGGTGATCTTCCCTGAGGGCCGCCTCTCCCCGGACGGAAGGACCAACTTCCTTGTCCCCGGTGCTACCTTCTACCAGAGGCTCAACGTTGACATAGTCCTTGTGAAGATCACAGGCGCATATTTTGCCAACCCCAAGTGGAGAAAGAAGCGCTTTATCTCCGACATAGATGTCACCGTCGAGAAGGTCATAAAGAGTGATGACGTCGCAGCCATGGACGCACAAGAGCTTGAGGACCTCATCGCAAGGACCCTGTACAACAACGCATCAGAGAACCAGAGGACTCTGTTCCCGCAGAGGAACAAGGCCCTGGGACTAGAGAACATCCTCTACAGATGCGCCGACTGCGGTAGCCTGTATACCACAAAAGGAATCGGAAATGATATTGTCTGCTCAAAATGCGGCAACCGTCACACCCTGAATGACCACTATCTCTTTGATGACTCCATCGGTTCAATCCCCGGTTATTACGACAGGATCAAGGATCTGGAGAGAGCACAGCTGGACGCCCTTGAGCTCAAGGCCAAGGTCCGCACAAGGATCTTCGACGGCAAGACCAAGCCGAGAAATGAATCAGGCGAGTGCCTCATGACAAAGGACTTCTTCAGGTATGTCTCATCTTCTGTTGATTTCACAATCAAGCGGGGCGACCTACAGGCAATACCATTCTCCTGCGGCGAGGAGTTCGAGCTTTATTACAACAACAAGCTCTACTACTTCTACCCGGAGGAGAATCCCCAGCAGTGCGCACGCTGGGCCCTGATCTCCGACATGCTCAGCCCTTTGGAATCTCACTCAATTTCTGATTGAAGATTCAGGAGAAATCGGTCAAAATCGCTCTGGAACAGCCGGTCCTGGACAATCCTGTATTTCTCATACTGTGTCTCCGCATGGAGCTTTGCCTGCTCGAAAGTGGTTGCCTGGAGGTTGTAATGCATGGTGTTGTACTTTTTTCCGTCAGCGGCAGTTATTAAGTATTTCTTAACAACTGAATCCTCATGCAATTCCCCATCCGTAAAAACAGTATGCAGATGCTGGCTTATTGCAGGCACGGAGACATCATAAAGCTCCGCCATCATCCTCTGTGTCAGCCAGATGTTCTCATCCTCATACCTGATCTCGAATCTCTCTGAGGCACCGCCTTCTGCAGCAGACGAATGAATGGTGATTTCTTTATTCCTTTTATTCATTCTGACACAACTCCAGCAAACCGGTTTTCATCTGTAGTGTATCATATGTCAATGAGTATTACTATATAATCGTTAAGCGTTTATCTGACCTTCCAGTCCGGCTCCTCGGCAAGGGCAGCGAAGAAGTCCTTTAGGATGCTCTCCTGATAATCGCCCTTGAATGTGCCGTTCCTGAACTTCTCAGCTGAGACTTCCCTGACATTGAGCCAGCTGTTACGCTCGTCTCCGGCGACAATCGGATTGAACAGCACACCGTTGTCCTGTGCGGCCTTGTAATCAGAAGGAGCATCACCGATCTTCAGCACATGGTCAGGCTCATAGCCGTGACTCATGGCCTTCCTGATGCACTGGCTCTTTGTGCCCAGCTCCTGGCCTGCGATTGCGGTCATCAGCGGGGCAATGCCCACGGCAGTGAGCTCACGCACAAGGGCGTCATGAGGAGTGGCGGAAACCACAACCACATCCGCAAACTCCTTGAGCTTTAGGATGGCCTCCTTCACTCCGGGGAAAGGCAAGATCCCGCGCACTATGTGGGCGATGTTTACATCGACCTCCCTGGACCACTGTGCGGCCTGCAAAAGCAGAGGGTCGCAGTCAGGATGGGCCTTGGCATACTCGTCAATGGCAACTGCGCTGAGACTCGGAGTCTCCTCTATCCACTTCTTCAGCGGAGAAAGGTCGGGGAGTACGTAACCACGCTCCTTGAGCTCCGGCCTTGCGTAAGAGAGCTCAAGAGTCCTGACAACAGCCGGAAAGCGGTTCCAGCCGCGTGAGCGTGAGTACAGGTTTACCCACTCATGGACCTCACGGACATACTTGGAAGCACCCTGGAGGTTCCACACGTTCACCACTGCCGGACAGAAGCACTCCTTGTGCTTGAGCTCCATGTTATCCAGAAGACATCCGTCGCTGTCAATGCAGACCAGATAGTCCTTGGTTCTCTTCATCTCAGTCAAAACATCGCCCATTTTGCTTTCTCCTGCTCAGATTCTTGTGTCAATAAGTCCACAGAAGGCATCAACCGGGCTCTTGCCTTTGAACTCGCTCTTGCCCATCATCTTGTCGATCAGGGCATTGAGAGTGAACTCATGCGAGTCATAGCAGTTGATGAAGTTCTTCACCTGAGGCACATCCGCCAGGTGGAACGGGCAGTTGAAGCTGACGAACACAACAGGCAGCTCATCGACGTACCACGGATTGTCCCAGCCGCCCTTGGAGATTGCCCACTCAAGTCTCTGGTTGGTCTTCATGGTTCCCGGGACGTTCGCGAAGCACAGGACCATGTCGTAGTTGTCCGTCAGGTCGCTGACCTTCTGCTTCATTCCGTACAGGCCCTTGTTGCCCTTACCTCCCTTCTTGAGCTCGGCAAGGACGCCCGGCCCCTTCTCCTTGACTATCTCCATGATCTTTGCGATCGGGTCCACGTAGATTGTCACCTCAAAGCCCCTCTCCTCAAGCTTTGCCTTGAGGTCATTGGTGAGCTTGGATCCGTCAAGCGCCATGCCGGCTGCGGCAAGGAACTGGTTCGGATGAGGCCCGACGCTGACAAGCATGATCCTCTTGTGGTCATTCGGTGAGATCGGGAAGAGCTTCTCTGTGCTCTTGACCAGTGTGATTCCCTTGTCCGCAATCTCCTTTGCGAAGAGCCTGTTCTCCTCGGCCCCGATCTTGCAGAGATCCTCTTTCTTCGGGAACTTGTCCATGCTCCAGTTGTCCAGCCCGACATGGGCCTTCAGGGCCAGAATCCTGTGAAGCGCCTCGTCAACACGCTCCTCTGTGAGCCTGCCGTCAAGGTATGCGCTCTTCATATACTCGAAATCCTCATCGATGTCATTGAAGAACAGTAGCATGTCTATTCCGGCCATGATGGCGCCCGGGACTATGTCGCTTCTCTTTCCGGCGCCTGTGAGTCCCACCATGTGTGATGCATCGGAGACAACGGTTCCGTTGAATCCCAGCTTGCCCCTGAGCAGGTCTGTCAGGATCTCGTGACAGATTGTGGCGGGCTTGAGGTCCTTGTCCTCAAGGTCCTTGCCTGTGTTCTTCTTGTAGAAGTATCTCTGGTATGCAGGCATCATGATGTGGCCTGGCATTATGCTCTGAACGCCCTCGGCGAACATGGCCTCATAGACCTTGCCGTAGGTTGCGTCCCACTCCTCCATGCTGAGGTTGTTCAACGAGAGACAGATATGCGGGTCTCTCTCATCGGAGCCGTCTCCCGGGAAGTGCTTTATGGCGCATGCCACGTTGCTCTCCTGCATGCCCTTGAAGTAAGCCTTGCTCATCTCGATGATGAGGTCGGGATCATTGCTCCAGCCTCTGGTGGCAATGCCCGGGTGGTGCCAGTCCTTCACCAGATCCACAATGGGAGCGAATGCCCAGTTCGATCCTGTTGCACGGGTCTCAAGGCCTGCGATCCTGCCAAGCTCATATGCATACCTGGAATCACGGGTGGATGCGATCTTCATCTCGCAACCGACGAATGTGCCGTCCTTGGCTGCTCCGTTACCGCCCATCTCCACGTTTACCGCAGAAAGGACCGGAACCTTGCTGAAGGTCTGGAAGTTATGGTTCATCTCCCACATCTTGTCCTTTTCAAGCGGGTTGAAGCGGATTCCGCCCATGTGCATGTGCTCTACCTCACCCTTGACGTCATCTGCCTCATAGCTGCCGGTAAGATGGACAAAGAGCTGTCCGATCTTCTCGTCGACTGTCATGTTCTTTATCGTGTTCTCGACCCACTCGATCTGGGAATCGTTCAGGTAATAGGGTTTGGCTTTAAGATCAACCATAATGACCTCCCTGGCAGTCCTGCCCGGACGGCCTTTATATCAGTGATTTGTTTGTTTTTTCAGTTTTGTGACTTAGTTCAGTCCGAGCCTTGCATTGATTGCCTTTGCACGCTTTCTGTTATACTTCCAACGTACGAACCTGGCCTGGTTTGCTGTGACTCCGAGCAACACAAGCAGGAAGAATCCTGTTGTTACACTCTGCATTGTCGCAGGCCAGCCAAGGGCGACAAAGCCGTTGGACAGCATGGTCATGGTGAAGTTTCCAAGTATCAGCGCCAATGGAAGCGGACAATACCTTGACATGAAATGTGCGAGGAAGTAGCCCATCAGAGCATTGAAGACAAGACCTGCAGAGTCAAGGGACGCCACGTTCATGATCTGTCCCTGCTCAGAGATGTTGATGAATGCACCCACTCCGAGGAAAAGACCTGCGAACGTGAATCCCATCTGCATTATCTTGGGCTCGTTGAGACCAGCTGCCCTTGCGATATCCTTTCCACCGCCCAGAGCCTTGATGTTATGGCCGTAGGATGATTTCTGGTACAGGTAATAACAGATCAATGCCATGACAAGAAGTACAATGTAGTTATAGGGAGCTGATGCGAACAAGGTGTACTTGTCCCTGATTGTGACTCCCCTGGGGAAGATCACACGGGGAAGAGCCTCATAGATGAAGATCAGGCCTATTGTCAGGACCAGCATGGGGACCTTGAGCTTGTTGTTCAGGAATCCTGTCAGCGATGACAGAAGGACTCCGCAGAGAACGCAGAAGATGAACATTCCGGGAATTCCGGTGTTTGTGAGCTTCATCAGGTTTCCGCCGATGATTGACGATGCCACAACAACAGCACCGGCAGAGAAATCCCACATACCCAGAGTGAGGTTTCCTACGACAGCCATCGAGAGAATCGACGGCACGATGCACTGCTGGAATGTGACCAGGAGCATGCGTGCAGTGAGGGTCCTTCCATGTGATGCAAGTCCGAATATGAGTATTATCAGTACCGGCAACAGTGCCGTCATCAATATGTTCTTTATAAGTTTCTTTGCGTTCAAAGCAAACCTCGCTTTCAGCGGCAGGGGTCACCCCCTGCTGCCTATCAAAAGTTTTATTTTCCCATTCTCGAGACAACGTCTGCCAGTGAGTACTGGTCGCAGACCTTCTCGAACTGTGCAGGTGTGAGATCAGGGTTGAGACCCTTGATCAGGGATGCTATGTACTCCGGTGAGTAGACGAATGATGATGCTGTCTCAACATCGATGTACTTCTGGTAGTTCTTGAAGTCATCTGCGTTCTCGACGAAGAGGAACGGGGTGGCATAGGAGTTTGTCGGACTCTGGATGATCCTGGTTCCGTCGTACATGAAATTGTACAGGGCGGCAAAGGCTAGCATGATCTTGTTGTACTGTCCGCCTGCGATCATCTTGATTGTTCCGTTCTCAAGATAGTCGATTGTGCTCTCTGAGATATCTGCAGTTGCAATCACGACCTTTCCGACAAGACCGTTCTTCTTGATGGCCTGATAAGCGGACTCGTTACAGGCTGTCATGAACATACCGTCCATCTCAGGATAAGCTGCTGCGAATGTGTTGATGGCTGCGCTCCACTTTGCGCGGCTTGCATTCTCAGCAAGGATCTTCATGTCAGGATACTTTGCCTTGACTGTGTCCATGAAGCCCTTGTATCTGTCATCATGGTTCTTTGCTGTTCCAGGAGTGAGGTATGTGATGCAGATCTTCCTGCAGCCGGCCTCATAGAGGACCTTGGCGGCCTCCTCACCGATCCTGTAGTCGTTGTTCACGATTGCACCGATGTAGTTGGAATATCCTGCGAACTGTGCAGCTGTCGCCTCATCGACCGGATCATTGAGTCCGATTACGGCTGTTCCGGCCTTCTTGGCTGAGTCAAGGATGGAGACTGACGGGGAAACTGCGATGAGTCCGTCTATGCCCTTCTGGAGAAGAGCATCAATCAGGGCCTGAGCCTCCTCGGTGTTGTAACCGGTCTCCACGAACTGGAAATCGATGTTGAAATATGATGCCAGGGACTCAAGGCTGGCCTTGAATGACCCGCCGAGAGCATCAGTGAAGGTCGAATACACGACACCGACTGTCTTTCTGGGAAGATCACTTGATGAGGCCTTCTCCTCATCTCCGTTGGCAAAAACCGCTGAGCAGCAAAGCAGAGCGACAATAAGAACAATGAATAATCTCTTTTTCATTTTATCCTCCGAATTGTTTAGAACGAAATCATAGTCACCTGCTTCATGACGGATCTGTCATATGTCAGGGCAACTATCAAAAGCATTATCAGACCCTTGACGCCGGCCACCAGGCTGACATCAAGACCGCACATGATCAATCCGCTGGAGAGGATTGTCATTGTGATTCCACCAAGGATGAACTGCCTGAACTTGGCGAAGCTTCCACCTGACATCGGGAAACCACCAAGGACCATGGCGATCATCATGTTGAACTCAAGTCCGCTTCCGGATGAGCTTGAGACCTGTCCGAGCCTTGTAAGCTGGAAGAAGGCCGCAATTCCGACACAGGCACCCAGGATAAGGTATGCCGTCAGTTTGTACTTGTTGACGCTGATACCTGCCTGCTGAACCGTGTTGGCGTTTCCGCCGATTGCCTTCTGTATCTTTCCGAGCTTGGTGTTCTCGAACAGATAGAATCCGACCACCACCATGACAAGCAGGACAGTCAGCCTGAGCCATGTGGAATTGAAAAGGCTGTATCTGGAATAATCAAGGCTGATCTGACCGCCCGCACTCTCTGCGAACACAGCCAGGAGACCCGCAGCCACAGTCTTGACACAGAGCGATCCCACAAAGGGATGCACGCCGAGTGTGATCGCAACTGTTCCGGTTATTCCGCAGCAGAGCATTCCCACGATGACGGATCCGAGTATTCCAAGAACGGGAGGCAAACCGAGGTTGACCATCAGGTATGCGCAGAGGAACTGGGCAAGACCGCTGGTAGAACCGATGGAGAAATCCATTCCGCCATGTGCGTACACGAAAACGGCTCCGACTCCAATCAGTGTGATTGTAAATACCTGCACCACAAGGTTGGAAAGGCTTGTCTTGGAAATGATCTTTCCCTTTGTGGCAATAATCATGATCACAGTGATCAACACGAAACCCAGAACCGGAAGGATGTTGATCAGTCTCTCTCTCTTCTTCATCTTAAGGGTAAGAGCATCCTGAACTTCTTTCTCTTTCTCCATACTCCCCTCCTCAGATTATGTGCTCGATAATCGTCTGCTCTGTGACGGATTTGTCCCTGCTGACATATGCGGAGATCTTGCCGTCCTTAATGAGCATCATCCTGTCGCTCATTCCGATTAGCTCAGGAAGCTCCTCGGAAATCATTATTATTGCCTTGCCCTGCTTCTTGAGATCGTAGATCAGCTGATACATCGCAGCCTTGACACCGACATCTATTCCCCTGGTGGGGCAATCAAGGATGAACACGTCACAGTCCTTGGCAAGCCACTTGGCAAAGACTACCTTCTGCTTGTTTCCTCCGGAGAGCTCAGAGACCCTCTGGTCTACGTTCCTGCACTTGATGCTCATGGCCTTGGCTTCCTCGTTGGCCATCTTGAGCTCGTCCTTCCTGCTGATCAGGCCCATCTTCTTGGAAAGCTCATTGTATGAGGGAACCACGATATTCTCACGGATGCTAGCATTGAGGATAATGCCCTCCTTGTCACGCTCCTTTGAGACATAGGCGATCTTGTTCTTGACCGCAGTCACTGTTCCGTCTATGACCACGTCCTCTTTGGTCACCTTGCCGGTGAGGGTCTTATTGGCACCGAACAGGACCTTCCCCAGCTCGTGCATGCCGCAAGCGGAAAGTCCACCGATTCCAAGTATCTCACCCTTGTGCAGTTCCATGCTGAAATCCTCCAGCAGGCCATATGTGATATGCTCGGCTTTAAGCACAACCTCATCACTGTAGGAGCCGTCATAGTCCTCGCGGAAATATGTGCCCGTGAGCTCACGTCCTACCATGAGGTTCCTCATCAGTGGAATCTGCATGTGGTCCTTGTCAAGCGTATCGATGATGTGTCCGTCTCTAAGGACTGTGATTGTGTTGCAGACCTCGACAAGCTCATCCAGGTCATGGCTTATGAACAGGACAGCCTTGTTCTCGTCATGCATTCTCTTGATGAGCCTGTAGAGGATTGTCCTGCCCTTGTGAGCAAGAGCGGTTGTTGTCTCGTCAACTATGAGAAGCTGAGGATTGCAGACCATTGCCCTTGCAATCTCAACTATTTTTCTATCTTCAAAATTGAGTCTGCCTGTCAGTGTCTCCGCCTTGATGTCAGAGGCTCCGATGTCGGCAAGTATCTCATTTGCCTTCTTGTTCAGGGTCTTGAAGTCCACAACTCCAAGCTTTGTGTATTCCTCGAGTCTTCCTATGAAGATATTGGATGCGACCGAGATTGTACCGATTGTACCCATCTCCTGGACAATCATGCTTATCCCATGGTTCTGTGCGTCAACCATGTGTTTCGGATCATATAGTTTTCCCTCAAGCTCGAAGGTCCCGGAATCCGCGCGCTGCGCACCGGCCACGATTGAGGAGAATGTTGATTTCCCTGATCCGTTCTCACCTATGAGACCTCTGATCTCACCACGTCTTACAGTGACATCCACATCAACGAGTGCTCTAGTAGGTCCGAATGATTTGCAGATCTTATGTGCTGAAAGAAACGGTGTGTCTGACATTTATTTCCCCAGTTAGCAAGTGATGAGGCCGCCACTGCCGTGGCAGCCTCCCTCAAACTTCGATTACAGCTTGTAACCTGTGATTGTGGTAGTTCTTCCACGTGTCTCAGCTGTTGCAGTAAGTGTTCCGTCAGGATTGACCTGTCCCTGCATGCCTCCACCGAGTCTTGTGAACTCAGCTGTGAATGATCCGTCAGCTGCGATTGTTCCGGCAAAACCAGTCATTCCGCTGCCTTCCATGGCGCCTGAGACTGTCCAGTCCTCACCGATTGTGAACTCCTCACCTGGCTCAGGCTCAGTAGCATCCTGAGAAGTGAACTCAACATAATACTCACCTGCGAACGGGCAGACGTTTGATGCCTCAGCCTTCGGTGCCTCTGCGGCAGGTGCGGCAGCAACAGGAGCTTCCTCTGCGGGAGCCTTTGTTGCACAGCTGACAAGAGCGGCCATGACAGCCAGAACAATCAACAGAACTGTAAACTTCTTCATGAAATCCTCCTTGCAATGCTCTTTCTTGCATTGTTTTCTTAGTCTTATGGCTGAATCTTAGACCAGCCATAAGTCAGGATTTATACTTCCTTAATGTTTTTTGCGTTTTCTTATCACAATCATTTTATTTTTCTGACTTTCCAGTTCTTTGCAGCGTCAATATCTTTCTCTATAAGGGACTCCAGCTAGGAGATTCTCATTCATCCGACTCTTGAAAGAAGCTCATCCGTGTAATGCTTGGAGAACAGGCCTGCATATCTTTTCCAATACTCAGAAGCCTTTATGCAACTTTCCACAGCCGAATTCTGATAAGAGCTATCCGATGACTGATTATACATCCACAGCATCAGCGCGGCATAGTCTTTCTCCGCATAATAGAGGGCAAGGGTCGCCATTGCCTCCTGGTCATCGAGCATTATCTCATACTCTGAACCGTTTTTCGGAGCTTTGCCATTCACCCGGACCTGTGCAAGCAACTCCAATGCTTTCTCTCCATATGATCTGAGTGCCTCGACAATCTCAAAGGCAGTGACATAACCTGTCGTGTCAGACCCTGACAGTCTTGCATCAGCGGAGTCAGCAATTGAGAGCACATTTCCATCAGGGAAGGATATCTTGTTCTTCACCATCTGTGATATCCCGTAATAACCGTAAGTCAGGGTATCACTGAAATTCCCTTCCGGGTACCAGCTGTCACCGTTGAACCAGACAAGCTAGTTCTGTAGCGGGATTGTCTTGCCTGCATTCTCCATGAGAGAGCAGAAGCTCTCCGTCAACACCATAATACTCACCCAGAACATCAGCGAAATACTTGTCTGAGAGCTCAATGTCATATCCATTCTTATCTTGCGTCAAACCAGGAGGCAAAAAGCTCCATCCATGTAACTGTCTCCTCGTTGTTGCCCAGGGCAAAGCCATGATCACCATGGGAGAACTCATGGAACTCATAATCAATGCCCTTCCTCTCCAACGCTGAGACAATGGCGCGTGTACCTTCTATCGGTGTGGTCGCATCGTCAGCTGCCTGAGAAATGAACACCGGCCCCATTTCAGGATCAATGTTTGCCGCTGGATCATATTTTGCAGCAAGTTCCTCGGAATAATCACTCTTGAAGAACCTGTTCTTTGTGGGATTCATGAAGCTGGAGCCCGGATACAGGAGACAGAGGAAATCAGGTCTTCCGCTTACATCGGCAAGCTCATCATTAAACTTGTATTCCTCATCCTGATAATGCTGGCTTTCCATCAGGGCCAGAGAGCCTCCTGCCGAGAAACCGACGAGACAGATCTGATTCGGGTCTATGTTGTATTTCTCCGCATTTGCCCTTATGTGCTTCACGAACCTTATTCCGTCGCTGACAATTCCCCTGTAGTCTGTGTTGATCCTGTAATAGCAGGCAAAACATGTGTATCCATGCTCACGGGAGAAGTACTCCGCTATGTCAGTGGACTCCTTTGGGATGGATCTGGCAATGAATCCGCCTCCGTGGAAGATTATCAGGGCCTTGGTAGGCTTATCTGACTCAACCTGGTACACGTCGAACCACGGCTCATCTGCCTTGCCGTCATAGAACGGGATCTCTGAGGAAGATGCATAGAGCTTGACTGTCTGCACCTGCATCACGACAGGGCCTTTGGGGGCATCTATCTTGTCCAGCACCGGCAGGATGTAATCATTGGCCACTGTGATCCTGGCCTCAGGGGTCAGATGAAGCTCATCGGCAAGGAAAAGCTCGTTGTGATATGTATCAGTATCAGCATCATATGAGAAGCCGTCCATGCCACAGTAAGTCATGTAGTCAGAATGCTGGTCGCAGTACTGCTCAATAAGCTCATTGACCTTCAGAATCAGCGGTGTGTACATGGCTCTCTTGGGTGTGGGCATGCCGCCGACAACCACAATGCGGGAATCTGGCAGGTTCCTGTGGAATTCCTCATACATGGCGATCTTACCGTCCATCATTGAGGCAACAATTGAATCTGCATCCGACATGTCTGTGATGTTTGCATAGTCGTTTGATCCTGTCAGAAGCATCACAATCTTCGGGTTGTACGGGTACAGGAGTTCAGGAGCAGCTTCCAGAAGCTGCTTGTCCGTGACTCCTCCGACTGAATGGTTGTGAACCAGATAAGGGGAAAGGTCCCTCTTCATCAAGGTCCAGTAAGCGAAGTTGGAGGCGCCATAGCAGATGATCTCTCCCGAGCTATTCTCAAGTGCGTTGAACTTCCTGCATTTGCCGAACCATGAGTTGAAGTCACACCTCATGACATCATGAGTCCCGTCAAATGTCATGTCTATGCTGTACTCATTTGTGATGGGATCCAGAAAGAGATTCACCGGCTTCCTGTCAATGAAGATCTGGAGGTTGGCCCCATAGCCTATGGATGCGCTTGTCCAGAATCCTTCCTTGACCTGGTTGCCAAACTTGTAGAGCTTGGCGCTCATGTCATCCTTTGAAAGGACAAGCTCAAGCTTACCGGCATCGCCTTTGAACACAATCCATGATTTGGGAACAGTGTTCTCCTGCTGCACTTCCGCAGGTGACGGAGCAGAGGCGGCAGTTTGTTCCGGTGAATACGAGATCTGAGACTGATCTGATGACGCTGTTGCGCAGCTTACCAGAGCGATGATTGAGACAAAAACTATTGCAAAAGCAAGTATTTTCCGCATATGACCTCCTATCTCCTCTATATGACAGGATAAAAAGCTTCCGGAATCATTTTTTCGATTTCTTGTCTTAATTTGCATTATTTTAAGCTAAAATTTCTCAAAATGAGCATAAATCGTGCAAATTGAATTCAGCAAGAAATCTATATTCAAACTCAGATTGTGGAATTCATCCCTATAAAAGGAGTACCCCATGAGAAGACTTGCCGTATCAGTTTTAATCGTCTCAGCCCTGCTGTTTGCCGTATCCTGTGCCACATCCGCAGGATCAGGAAACTCAAGAACCACTGATCCAATCCCGGAGCAGAAACCGGCTGAGCAGCCTGCGGAGAAAGGAGTCTCAACCGTCGAAGACACAGATACACTTGTAATGCCTGAAGTGATTATGGAAGATACAAGCTCACTGTCACTCTATAAGGCCTATGAGGACCGTGGGATTGAGATTGGTACCTGCACCCTTCCTACGGATCTTGAGGATGAATGGGTCAGAGATAAGATTGTGACCCAGTTCAGCTCATTCTGTCCGTTTGAGGGCTTCAAGGCCTCCCAGCTCCTGGATAAAGAACAAAGCATCCGTAACGGCAAGCTCACTGTTGTCTTTGACGAGACGACAAGGTCAGCCATGCAGTGGGCAAGAGACAACGGGAAGAAGATCCACGGCCACACCCTGATATGGTTCAAGAGCAACCCCGAGTGGATGTTCCGGGAGAACTTCCAGGACGATTCGGCTTATGTCACAAGGGAGATCATGATCCAGAGACTTGAGGATTACATCAAGGGTGTTTTCGAGGGCATTGAGGCAAACGGATGGTCTGATCTGATCTACGCTTTTGATATCCTCAACGAGTACCTCTACACTGACGGAAGCAAGGTCAATCAGGGTCCGTGGACTGACATCATCGGCGAGGATGCGATATGGTTTGCCTTCAAGTTCGCAAGACAGTATGCCCCGTCAGGAATAAAGCTCATCTACAATGAGAGCTACTGTGAGATCAGCGCCTCCAAGCGCGATGCGGTCATTGCCCTGCTCAAGACACTTGTGGATGAGAACGGAAACCCGCTTGTCGACGGAATAGGACTTCAGTGCCGCATGGCTCTCAGGAACAAGATCGATGCCATCTGCTCCAACATCGAGTATATCGCGCAGAACATCGGGGACCTCGAGCTTCAGCTCACGGAGATCGACTGCACGATCTCAACAAAACCTCAGGTGTTTGCCGATAATCTCAAAAAACAGGGCACTTATCTCTGCATCCTCATGGACAAGGTCATTGAGCTTAAGGACAAGGGATATAATGTGACCGCTGTTCAGTTCAGCGGATTCAGGGATGACCTTGACCCCCTCAATGCCGTCTCCAGCTCACCTGCCCTTTACGATGTCAAAGGCCGCGAGAAGTACTCCTATTTTGGAGTTCTCAGGATGAGGGAATACAGCGGCTTCTGAGATAATGCTTATATTATGCGCATATCGTGCGTATATAATGTTGACAATCCCCATATCACGGAGTTTAATACATTGTAAGGAGTCAGCATGCCAAAAGTAGCCACAAACATCAGTCTTGATCCGGAACTCAAGAAAGCAAGTCAGGAACTGTATGCGGATCTTGGTATGGATCTCACAACAGCCATCACCATTTTTCTCAAGCAATCTCTCCGAATGCAGGGGATGCCGTTTACCATCACACGTGATGAACCTAATGAAGTCACCAGACTGGCGATGAAGGAACTGAAGGAAATGGAAACCCACCCCGAGAAGTTCAAAAGGTATAAGAGCTTCAAGACTGCAATGGATGAGATTCTAGAAGATGCTTGACATAGTCCTCTCAACCCAATTCAAGAAAGACATTAAGACTGCAGCAAAGCGAGGATATGACCTTTCTCTGCTTAATCAGGTGGTTGAAGCCCTTGCCAGTGAAAAGGAACTTGATCAGAAATACCATGATCACAAGCTTTCAGGTGAATACTCGAAATTCAGAGAATGCCATCTGAAACCTGATTGGCTGCTAATCTACAGTAAAAACGATAAAGAGTTGCTTTTGCTTTTGGCAAGAACCGGATCCCACGCAGATCTTTTCAGTTAGATTCAGTTACAGTTTCTTGACCCGCCATTTCTCCGCAAGCGAAATGTCATTCTCAACGCTTTTGGTGATCTCATTCAGATCAACATAACCCTGCCTGCACAGTCTCTGCGGCTTGTATTTGAGACTCTGGATCTCGGCATATGCCTTCCAATAATCAAGCGCAGTAGTCAGATGCGCAATCGCAGACTGCCGGTAGCTCTCATCAGAGGTCTCATTCAGCATCCTCATGTCAACAGCAGCCAGAATCTTCTCCGAGTAGTAAAGACCAAGATATGCCATGGCCTCCTGGTCGGAGACAAACTGCTTATATTCACGTTTCTGAAGGTCCGTCATTGAGCTTATATCCGCCGATTCCGCCTTCCGGACCGCTTCAAGGGCGTTCTCTCCGAAGCTCCTGAGATTATCGTAGACCTGGAGAGGTGTCATGAGATCGGTGACAACCTCACCCTTTGATGCTGCCACCGCATAATCTGCTATTGACATCGTATGGCCGTACGGATAGGGATTTGTGCTTCTCATCCACCTCTGGATGTTCAGGTATCCGAAAGTCGCAGGGCTGCTCCACGATGCCTCGGGGTACCATGTCGCGTCACCGTTGACGTAATACTGCTTGTCAATCTGCGGGATAACCTTACCTGCCGCTGCCATGGCATCAAGAAGAGCCGTGCAGTCCGCATTGAAGTGCTCGTTCAGAAGAGCCAGGAAGTAATCATTTCAAAATCCCTCTCCATTCGAAAAAAAACCGGCCCGATGCAGCACCGGGCCGGCAGGTCACCTTTTTACTGTGTGATTCCGGAATTGAAGTACTCACCCTTGGAAGGAACGACATATGTTGCAGGAAGAGGTCTGATCTTCCATGTCTTTGCAACCTTGATGTCCGCCTCGACTTCCTTGGCTATCTCTGCCACATCAAAGTCTCCAAGTCTTGCAAGATGCTGGACGACATAGTTTGCCCTGACAATGGCCGCGTATTTCAGCCAGTTCTGGTATGAGGCCTCAAGGTGTGCCACCGCCGAATCCTGATAGGAAGTGTCCTCCATCTCGTTGTACATCCTGAGGTCAACTGCACCGAGTATCTTCTCAGCATAGAAGAGAGAAAGGTAAGCAATGGCCTCGTCATCGGACAGAAGGTTCCAGAAGTATTTCTCACCATAGCTCATCTTCTTGCTCTGCTTGACCTCGGAACGGATCTTCGCCACATTGGCAAGAACCTCTGTTCCGATCTGGGTGAGCTTCTCCGCCGTCTGGACAGGTGTCACAAGATTTGGATCAATCTCATCCCCGTTCTTGAGTGCCAGACAGTATGTCTCGATCGGCAAGCATCCTCCGCCAGGATAGACGTTGGTGCTTCTCATGAACTTCTTGATGTCGATGTAACCGTTTGTCGAAGGATGGCTCCAAGAACCTGAGACATGCCATGTATAGTCGCTGTTTCCGCTGAAATACTGCTTGCTCACAGTCGGGAACACTTTTCCGGCAAGGCTTGTGGTCTCGAACAGGAGATCCGTATCTGCCATGTGGTTCGTGCGGTCTTCAAGCAGAGCCTCGAAGTATTCCCTGTCAAGGTTGAAGTTGTAAGTCATGTGACCGATCATCACATAGTTCAGCCAATGCTTCTCGAGATAGAGCTCCCCCTGGAGATCCGGATCAAGGCTGGAGTAGTCACGCTGATAGCAGTAACCGTCCGAACCTGTCGTGTAGCCCTTCATCTTCTCTGCGGGCATGCATCCGATGAAGTCCTTGAAGAAGTCGTAATCACCGAAGCGGAGGTCAAAGCTATCCTCATTGCGGAACGTTATGACCAGGTTGTCAACCGGATAATTGTCAGCATATCCCTTTTTCTGCGGGGTGCTTGTGGCATACATGTGGGTGCTGGTGAAAGCTGCGCTGTGTGTGAGATAGCATCTCTCATTGAGGTCCTCAACATAAGGACTATTCCCATGGCCGTTGATTGCTCCTCCGAGCCACAACTCTCTCTCAGGATCTGCTTCCAAAGCGGCGTTGATTGCCGGGACATAGACATCATGCAGCCACTGGAGTCTGAGCTTCTCACCTTCCTCAGAGTTGTCCCAGCCCATGTTCTCACCGTCGTTGATGTCAATTCCCTTGATCAGAGGATAGGTCTCAAGAAGAGCGGTCGCACTCTTCATGTAGTAGTCCTTTGTGACAGGGTTGTCAATGTCATCGGTTATCCCGTATTTGCCGTGCTCTGCGAACACATGGATGTGGTTGATCCTGAAATAGAAGTCAATTCCCCTTTCCTGACCGAGCTCCATGATCTTCTGCCAGAATGCGATCTTCTCGTCAATCGTCATCTTCTTGACGACCTTGTAGTTTCCTTCCTGCCAGTGCTCTTCCCTCACTGCGTCCTCAAGGCTGCCCTTGTAGGTATTATCGTATCCGATTGTCGGAACCCAGACATCGTCGATTGCGCAATCAGGATAGTCCTCCACCTTCACAAGGCTGGCAAACGGGTTGACGTTCGTGATGTAGAGTGTGTTGAAACGGTCGCGTGCCATTGTATCGAAGAGCTCAAGCCAGAAATCCAGATCCCAGACGTTCTCGATGTTGTTTATGCCCGAGTCTCCGATGCTGGGATAGCATGGACATCTCAGGTCAAGCGGAGTATGATACTTGAATCCGCGCTCCTTAATGTATGGTGTGACAGAGCTGCTTTTGATTCCTTGGACTCCACCTGCAATGATGATCTGCTCGGAAAGATCAAGGCCGCCGTACATCAGGCCGCGCTCATCTCCTCCGGTGATCTCAATCACCTTGCCCAGGACCTCGATTCTGTAGGACTGCTCTCCGAGGGACGGGTCAATCTCCGCGAATCTGATTACCCACTCCGCATTCTCATTGACAACTCCTGCAGAGACTTTCTCCAAAGCCGTTGCTATATCTCCTGCCGCAAACTGTGCCTGCGGACAGTCAGCTCCCTTGATTGCGACAGTTGTGGTGTAGCTTGGCGCTGTGGCACAACTGACAAGCGAAAATGCAATCGCAACGATGCATATGCACAGACAATAAAGAGCTTTTTTCATCTTGACACCTCCGTTATGATAAATCAGAAAACAGGAAAGCTTTGTCGGCTTTCCTATTTAAGAATCAGTTAACCGGGCTATTATCATTTATGCTTTTTTGATTCTCTTTTCTTTTTTTTAACTTTTTCTTAGTTCTTCACGTTTTTCTCGGGAATTGGCATATGTATAACCGATCTCCGCTCTTATTAGAAAAACCGGCCCGGTGAAACACCGGACCGGCAAACCGACTTTTTACTGTTTACTTCCGGAATTGAAGTACTCACCCTTGGAAGGAACGACATATGTTGCAGGAAGAAGTCTGATCTTCCAGGTCTTTGCAACCTTGATGTCCGCCTCGACTTCCTTGGCTATCTCTGCCACATCAAAGTCTCCCAGCCTTGCAAGATGCTGTACGACATAGTTCGCCCTGACAATCTCAGCATACTTGAGCCAGTACTGGTATGATGACTCCAGATGCGCCACCGCAGAATCCTGGTAGGATGTGTCCTCCATCTCGTTGTACAATCTGAGGTCAACTGCACCCAGGAACTTCTCCGCCTAGTA
>JAEEGK010006878.1_pt1 | contig 27235 bp, 19 predicted proteins | sample 8958771 | NCBI WGS metagenome assembly JAEEGK01 (sample SAMN16246547, study PRJNA631951) | gut metagenome | biome: gut microbiome; feature: rumen; material: SC-attached | host: Bos | place: Iran: Karaj | collected 2018-10 | reverse complement strand
GGGTTCCACCTCTTCCCATCCCGAACAGAGAAGTTAAGCCCGGGCACGCCGATGGTACTGCACCGCAATGCGGGAGAGTAGGTCGCCGCCTTCTTAATGAGAGAGCCCTCTGTACAATATTGTACGGAGGGCTCTTATTTTGTTTATAAGACTCCTTGTTCTTGTGTTGTAATTTGTCTTATTTCAGAATTTTGTGTTTCGTTTGTTTTATTAATTTTATAGATGTATAGGCATATCTTTTTGAATAATTGTATATTATTATTTTTCTTTGTTTTTTAGTAATTTTTTCTTCTAAATTCTTGTACAAATTGTATAATAATTCTATCTTTGTAGCGCAAAAAAGTTTCCCAAAACGGGAAACTTTTTGTGAGCAACGATGGAAAAAGTTTTCCGTTTTTGCCAACAATTTAGAATATTAATTATATTAAAATATTAAATATCAATACTCTATGGAAATTAAAAACTTTACCATTACCAAGAGAGATGGCTCAAAAGATTGTTTTTCTCTTGATAAAATCATGAATGCTATTGTTAAGGCGTTTGAAAGTGTCGGTCAGCCAGCAGACCTTGGTGTTATCTCTAAAATCATTAGTCATTTAGAGATGAGAGATGATATTAAGGTTGAGGATATTCAGAACCAGGTCGAAGAGGCTTTGATGCGTGAAGGATATTATAAGGTTGCGAAATCTTTCATGCTTTATCGTCAGCAGCATAGTGAGGATCGTGAAACTTTAGCAAAGTTACAATTCCTTTCAGAGTATTGTGATTCAGTTAATGCGGCTACTGGATCTAAGTATGATGCTAATGCAAATGTAGAACACAAGAATATTGCTACATTGATTGGAGAGTTGCCAAAGTCTAACTTTATCCGATTGAACCGTCGTTTGCTTACTGACCGTATTAAGAAAATGTATGGAAAGGAGTTGGCAAATGAATATATTGATAAACTGACTCATCATTTCATTTATAAGAACGACGAAACCAGCCTTGCTAACTATTGTGCTTCTATAACGATGTATCCTTGGCTTATCGGTGGTACTACTAGTATTGGCGGAAACTCTACAGCTCCAACTAATCTGAAATCTTTCTGCGGCGGCTTTGTAAACATGGTGTTTATGGTTTCAAGTATGTTGAGCGGTGCTTGTGCTACTCCTGAGTTCCTTATGTACATGAACTACTTCATTGGTAAGGAGTATGGCCTTGACTATTGGAAGCGTCCTAACGACCAGGCAGACCTTAGTTTGAAGAAACGTACTATTGACAAGGTTATCACGGATTATTTTGAGCAGATTGTTTATTCCCTCAATCAGCCGACAGGTGCACGTAACTACCAGGCTGTATTCTGGAATATTGCATACTACGACCGTTTCTATTTTGAGAGTATATTCGGTGAATTCTATTTCCCTGACGGCTCAAGACCAGATTGGGACGGATTGTCATGGTTGCAGAAACGCTTCATGAAGTGGTTCAATAAGGAACGTACTAAGACTCTGCTCACATTCCCTGTAGAGACAATGGCACTGCTTACTGATGAAAATGGTGAATGTCGTGATAAAGAGTGGGGTGACTTCACTGCTGAAATGTACTCTGAGGGTCATTCATTCTTTACATATATGAGTGATAATGCTGACTCGTTGTCATCTTGCTGCCGTCTGCGCAATGAGATTACTGACAATGGCTTCAGCTATACTCTTGGTGCCGGAGGTGTATCAACTGGTTCGAAGAGTGTGCTCACTATCAATTTGAATCGTTGTATCCAGTATGCCGTAAATCATGATATGGACTACATGGAATACCTGGGTTCTGTTATCGACCTCTGTCATAAGGTTCAGATGGCTTACAATGAGAATCTGAAGGAGCTCCAGGAGCATGGTATGTTGCCATTGTTCGATGCAGGTTATATAAATATCGGTCGCCAGTATCTTACAATTGGTATCAACGGTCTGGTGGAAGCAGCTGAATTCATGGGTCTGAAGATTACTCCTAACGAAGACTATAAGAAATTTGTACAGGGTGTGCTTGGACTTATTGAGAAGTATAACAAGCAGTATCGTACTAAGGATGTTATGTTCAACTGTGAAATGATACCGGCTGAGAACGTTGGTGTAAAACATGCAAAGTGGGATCGTGAGGACGGTTACTTTGTTCCACGCGATTGTTATAACTCATACTTCTATGTTGTAGAGGATGATTCTCTCACCATTATTGATAAGTTTAAGCTTCACGGAGCTCCATATATTGAGCACTTGACAGGTGGTTCGGCTCTTCACATGAACTTGGAGGAGCATCTGAGTAAGCAGCAGTACGCAAAACTTCTTAAGGTTGCTGCGCAGGAAGGTTGCAACTACTTTACATTCAACATTCCGAATACGGTATGTAACGACTGCGGACATATCGACAAGCGCTATTTGAAGGAGTGTCCTCACTGCCACTCAAAGAATGTGGACTACATGACTCGTATTATTGGTTATCTGAAGCGCGTAAGCAACTTCTCACAACCACGTCAGCAGGAGGCTTCACGTCGTTTCTACGCATCTGCGAAGGTATAGGATGCTGAAGTATGTCAATACGGGGGTCGTTTTCCAGGAGGTTCCCGATGAAGTGACGCTTGCAATCAACCTGTCCAACTGTCCGTGCCATTGTCCTGGTTGCCACAGCCACTATCTGTGGGAGGACATCGGACTGCCCCTCGACACGTCTGCAATAGATGCTTTTGTGGAGAAATATGGTAAAGACATCACCTGCATAGCTTTTATGGGCGGCGACAGTGATCCTCGTGGAGTCAATCGTTTGGCACAATACATCCACGAAGAACATCCAGCTTACAAGGTGGCATGGTATAGTGGCCGATTGCGCATTCCGTCCTTTGTAAACAAGACCGATTTTGACTATATAAAGGTGGGTCCTTACATCCGGCACTTGGGTCCGCTTGGTAAGAAAACCACTAATCAGCGGATGTATAGAAAAACAGAGACCGGAGAGTTTGAAGATATTACCTATCGCTTCTGGAAGAAGTGACTGATGAAAGGAGATGAGAGTCGATTGGCTCTCATCTCTTTTTTGTGAAAAATCTTTGGAAATAAAATAATTGTTGTAATTTTGCGAGCAATTACTTTGTTAAGCAATGATATTAACCCTTTAGAAACTAAATCAATTATGAAAAGAAAGTTTTATTATCTTAGCCTTCTTGCAGGCTTGTTGTTCGGAATGGCAGGTTTCACTTCATGCAGCAATGATGACAATGCAGTTCCTACTCAGCAGGAGGTTGCGACGAAGATTATCGGCAAGTGGATGTTTGCCGACCGGGACGGTGTGCCTACGCCGACCAACAAGAAGAGAGTGTTCAACTTTGTTTCCGCCACCAAGGCTTATGTCAGTGCCTCGTACGGCATGGATATTCCAGGTGCTGAATGGCCTGAGCAAACAGAGGCCACTGTCGCTATCAACGGCAACGTGGTGACCCTCACTATGCATCTCGACGAGCATACGACGATGGTTGACGAGTATAATGTCACCGCCATCAACGACACTGAGTTCACCGCCCGTCTCAAGGTGACCATAACGGTAGATGGCACTGTGAAACGTTCCACTGAAAGTACCATCCACCTCACCAGAGTTGCCAAAGACTTCAGCAAGGACATTCTCGGCACGTGGGAAGGCCGTTCATCAAGCGAGGAAAGTTCGGAGTATGACGATGGCAAGCTGCACCGTTGGGATTATAAGGCTGATGGCACCTTCGTATTCTATAATCAGGACGAATATGGCGAATGGCAAGTTTCAAAAGACGTATTTGCTGAGTATTTCTGCGACGGCACGCTGCTCTGCACCCGTTGGAAGAACGTTGGCGAAGGTCAGAAGGAGAAGCGCGAATGGTGGGAAATTTTAAGCATCGAGAACGGCGTGATGAAATGGTACGGTCTCCGTCAGCGTGAGGACGGCACCACCTATACCGCCAGTTACTATATGACAAAGGTGAAATAACCTGCGCCATGAAGTAATCGGACTGATACATACATCTTTGGGGCGGCTGCTTTCGGGTAGCTGTCTTTTTTGTTGAAAAAAACCTGTGAGATGATGGCGGTTGAGAGAAAATGATATATCGTTGACTACGTCGAAGGTGCTCTCGCTCAAAAATACTCAAATATATTTGGTATTTTGCTCACTTATTCGCACCTTTGCAAGCGAAATAAAAATCTGAAAATATGATTGTTAAAAATACCCCCCCCCATAACTCTGGGCTGAAAACAGATAGAAAGAGCGCTGCGGCGCACTACGATATAACTATGGCACGTTCCGTTTCCCTCTGAGGAGTCGGGGCGTGCTTTTGCTATGTAAAGACTTTTATGGCTAATACGATAAACTAATAAATTATGTCGGATAATACAACATTCAGAAAAAACTGTAAAGTAGGTGAGATTGTCAGTTTGCCCAAGATGAAAAGGGTATTGACGTCAGGTAATAAAGCCACTTATGAACAGATTGTCGAGTCGCGTTATATGTGTATCCGCGAGGCGAGCACCGGGCAGCGCGGCATCCTCGTGAAGGTTCTTGGCAGGGCTTATGGTGAATATGCCAAAATAGTAAAGGATAAGCCTTTTTGGAAGGATTATGATGACATGTTGTTTTATGGTACCATATATTCCAGCTATGCGTTGCCGTCTGCCGAGGGTGTGAAGGAGGTGCTTGATATTGTCCGAGGCAACGAGAACCTCTTGCGTCAGTTTGAGGATGCAAGGATGCATTTCAACCCTGATTCGACATTCTGGGTGAACAACATCAAGCATAGTATGTTATTTTTTAAGAAACTGCAATACCTCGACGGGCTTAACGGCAAACTTTACACTGCCAACACTGCTGATAACCATTACCGTATCTCGATAGTCTATTTCAATGAAGACGGAGAGATAGCCTGGTAAGTTCGACGGTGAGCACCCTCTGTGCGGTGCGGTTTTATCAATACTCATATCATCTGCCACATCAATACTCATATCATCTACCACATGAATACTCATATCATCTGCCACATCAATACTCATATCATTTGACACATGAATACTCATGTCATTTTATGACCTGATTTTTCATATTATTTAACTAACCTTTAAACACAAAAAACTATGTTTCATTACAACATTCAAATCAACAATGGTAACGAGGCTTTCGGAACTGAAGGCAAGACCATTACTGTGAACGAAGTAGTGCAGACAGCAGACTTGAAAGCACTGTCGCGTGAAATCCATCATGAGAATCTGCTCATCCCCGAACAGGTGGCAGAGAGCGTGCTGCAGAACTTTGCCAAGGCAGCCGTAAACCTGATGAGTCAGGGCTTTGCCATTCAGTTCAAGAGTGGCGACGACGTCATCATGCGCATCTATCCCGACATGCACATTAAGGGTGGCAACATCAACCTGAAGCGTGCGCAGGAACTCATTCCGGGCACAACGGAGATTACCAAGGAGAACGCCGGAGAGCTGGTGAGTAGGGCAGGTGTGACGGTGAGAGCCTATGCCGAGTGCGGACGTAAGTTTACCGAGATGCTGATGGGCGAAAGCAGTGGCCTCCAACGCGACGGAATCGTTGAGAAAGACCGCGTAATGCTCAAGGACGGTTCCGAGGAAGGTGGCGATGACAACCAGGGTGGTGGCACCACTCCAACTCCAACTCCTGACCCAGGCACTGGCGGCGGCGACAACAATAACCCTGGCGGCGGTGGCGGTACCGACGATGGCACGGACGAAAGTTAACACACACACACCGTGCTGTCCTTCCTACTCGGGGAGGGATGGAAAAAAGAAATAATGCTGATAAAATGTATTCTACGAAAGATAAGGGTTTTTAATTTTCTTGGAGGGAGGGGCGCAAGTTTACCTTTAAAATCTCCTTCTGCAGCAAGTTCGCGATGAACAAGTTGTATTGTTGCGTCAAGTAAAGACACAGAAAGCAAAGTTCGTGATGAATAGCGACGTCTGGAAAAATTTATCGTAAACATTTTATTCAAATTTGAATTTTCGCTTGCGTACCCATCCCTTTTCTTTTAACCAATGAAACCGACAAAAGAGGAAAAAATTCTCTAATTCTTGATGAAAACAAAGGAAGTTGACATTTGGTTGTCAACTTCCTTTTTTCGGTTTGTCCGCTGCGGGTGAGGGCGCTTAGTCTTTTCCCATCAGAAAGGAGTACATCATGCCGTTCTCGAGTTCTTGTGCGATTTCGTCGCCGCAGAATGCAGAGACGATGTCGTAGCCCAGTTGGAGGGCGGCGGCGGGACCTTTTCCGGTGAAGAACTGTCCGTCGCGTTCTGTCAGGTTGCCGGTGTATGTGGCGCCGGTGAGGAATTTTTCAAAACCCGGGTAGCAGGTGACTTTCTTGCCTTTCAGTATGCCGAGATTGCCATATACCATCGGGGCGGCACAGATGGCGGCAAGTGGTTTGCCTGCGTGGAAATGGGCAAGGATGATGTCTTGCAGTTTCTTGCAGTCGTTCAGGTTTTGTGCTCCGGGCATACCGCCGGGCAGGAACAGCATGTCTGCGTTCTCGTAGTTGTTGTCGGCAAGCATGGAGTCTGCCTTCATCTGCACGCCGTGGGAACTTTCAACCATCTGACTGGGCATGATGCTGACAGTCTTTACTGGCAGCCCTGCTCGTCTGCAAACGTCGATTACGCCAAGAGCCTCTACGTCTTCAAAGCCGTTGGCAAGGAATGTGTAAATCATAATATTAATCAGTTTTTTGTTTGTTTTTGGGATTTTTGCCTTACATTTGCAAATGTAAGAAATAAATACAGAAAAATATGGCAAGGAAATTAAAATTTGCACTTTTTGGAAATGTTTATCAGGAACGCAAGTCGGCGGTTGTACAAAAGTTCTTTGCGGTAGCTGAGAAGTACGAGGCTTCGATCGCCATGCCGAAGCAGTTCTACAGTTTTCTGAAGGATAGCGTGAAAATAGATGTGCCTCAGTGCGAACTGATTGACGGAGATGACTTTTCGGCCGACTTCGCAGTATGTCTTGGCGGCGACGGAACGTTCCTCGATGTTGCCAGTCGCGTGGCTGACAAGCAGATTCCTATCATCGGTTTCAACACGGGTCGGCTGGGTTTTCTTGCCAGTTATCAGCCTTCGCGAATTGAGAATGCCATTGCTGACATTTACAGTGGCAATTATAATATAGAGGCCCACAGCGTCTTGCAGCTCTTCTGCGACGACCTTGAACTGCAGGGCTATCCTTTTGCCCTGAACGAAATTGCCATCCTGAAGCATGATATTTCTTCGATGATTACCATTCATACGGATATTGATGATGAACACCTGACTACCTATCAGGCGGACGGACTCATCGTGAGCACGCCTACCGGCAGTACGGCTTATTCGCTCAGTGTCGGCGGACCGATTATCGTGCCGCAGTCCGACACTATCTGTCTCACTCCCGTAGCTCCTCACTCGCTCAACATGCGGCCAATCGTCCTGTGTGACGACGCAGAAATAGAGCTTCGTGTCGAGAGCCGTTCGGGCAATTTCCTTATTTCGCTCGACGGACGCAGTCAGAGTTATCGCGACAATGTTCACCTGCGCATCCGAAAAGCCCCTTATTCTGTGAATGTAGTAACGCAACCAGGACATAATTTCTTCTCCACACTCCGCAAAAAGATGATGTGGGGAGCCGACCGTAGAGGATGAAGATAAATAAGACAAAATATTCGTGGAGTGCTATCCTTGCATGGTTGTGGCGTCATCATAAAGGTTGCCGCATACAAGCCATTTGCAACGCCCTGATTGGTCTGACCATGGTCGCGTTGGGTCTGCTTGGCGTCGATACACTTCGAAAACTGACCGACATAGCTTCCGGCGCTCGCGAGGGCAGTATCGTATGGATGTCTGTTCTCCTGGCACTTGTTTTCCTTTCGGAGATGCTGCTCCACATCCTATCTACATGGATTGAGGCTGTGCTTGGAGTGCGTGCTCAGAATCAGATGCAGCAGTTCTTCTTCCATCATCTGCTGAAGGGGCAGTGGAGCGGTGTGGAGAAGTACCATAGCGGCGACGTGCTCAACCGTCTTTTTACCGACGTAAGCGACATTGTCGGACTGATGACCGAAGTTGTGCCTTCGACGCTAATCGTTGTGGTTCAGTTTTTCGCCTCGCTCGTTTATCTCTACATGATGGACAGCACCCTTGCCCTTATCCTCGTGATTGTTTCTCCGGCGTTCCTGCTCCTCTCGCGGTTCTATTTCTTTCATATGCGCCGCATCGTTCGCCATATCAAAGACTCCAACTCGGCTATCCAGTCGATTATTCAGGAGAGCATTATCCATAAGATGGTTATAAAGACCCTTGAACGCACTGATACGATGATGGAACGTCTGGAAAACCGGCAGTCGCTCCTGCGTCATCAGGTAAAACAGCGTGCCAAGTTTGCCATTCTCACAAAAACTCTTGTGAATATCGGTTTTACCTCTGCCTATCTTATCGGTCTCGTATGGGGACTTTTCCAGTTGCAGAGCGGCATCATCACAGTCGGTGTGCTGATAGCCTTTACGCAACTCATCAACCGCATTCAGCGACCGATGCTCCAAATGGCACGCATCCTGCCTGTGTTTGTCAATTCGCTTGCCAGTTCCGAACGACTTATGGAACTGGAGGAACTGCCGCTCGAACCAGCCGACGAACCTGTATCCCTGGAGGGTGGAGTAGGACTGCGTTTCGATGATGTCTCTTTCCGTTACCTGCCTTCGAACGGGCGCAGCGGCCGTACGGTTCTCAGCCATTTCTCCCACGATTTCCAGCCGGGCAGTTTTACGGCTATCTTAGGAGAAACCGGAGCAGGCAAGACGACTCTTATCCGCCTGATGCTTTCTCTTATAAACCCTGTGGAAGGACAGGCGCTGATTTATAACGATGAACACACACATCCGCTTTCACCTTCGACTCGTTGCAACTTCTCTTATATCCCTCAGGGCAACACACTCTTCTCCGGTACTATCCGTGAAAACCTCCTTCTCGGCAATCCTTCTGCTACCGACGAACAAATGGAGCATGCCCTGCAGATTGCTATGGCAGACTTCGTATTTGAAATGCCAAACGGACTCAGTACCGTCTGTAGCGAACATGGAGGCGGACTCAGCGAGGGACAGGCTCAGCGTATTGCCATCGCCCGTGCCCTCTTGCGACCATGCCGTATTCTCTTGCTCGACGAGGCTACTTCAGCCCTCGACGAAGACACAGAGCGCGACCTTCTGCAAAATCTGAAGGCACATTATCGCAACGGAACAATAATATTCGTAACGCATCGTCAGACTGTAGTCGATTATACAACTGACACGATTCGACTCGAACGTATAACAGGATAGAAAACATGACACGAGCTCGAATAAAAAACATATTTTTCATCCTTGGAATCGTGGCAGTGGTGATAATGCTGCTTACGTTCGAGGTGAGTTTTGTCGAGTTGTGGCACTACATCTGTCATGCAGGTTATTGGCTTGTCGCCATTTTTGCCTTGTGGGGCATTCTCTACCTGATGAATGCCTGGGCGTGGCAGGTCATAATTCGTGGCAGCGGTCCCTGTCCTGTCAGTTTCCCTTATCTGCTCCGCCTTACAGTATCCGGTTTTGCACTAAACTACACAACCCCTATCGGACTCCTCGGGGGCGAACCGTATAAGATTCTTGAAATGACCCCGCACATAGGTGTGCAGCGAGCCACCTCTTCCGTGGTACTGTTTGCCATGATGCACGTCTTTGCACATTTCTGTTTCTGGTCGTCAAGTATATTGCTATACCTTCTGCTGGCACTGTTTGACATTCTGCCCATGAATGTCGGAACGGCTCTCGTGCTCTTTTTCATGACAGTATTCTGCAGCCTTGGCATATACCTTTTCAGTCGCGGCTATCGCTACGGACTGGTACGCCGCCTTTTCATCATAATCAGTTATATCCCCGGTTTGCGAGGGTGGGGCAGACGTATGCTGAAAGAACACCATGACGACTTCGTACGCATCGACCGTCAGATTGCAGAACTTCACAGTCAGGAACGTTTCACATTCTACAAGAGTCTTCTTATCGAATACGTAGGAAGGGTTTGTCAGAGTTTTGAAATTCTGTTCATGCTCCTTCTTTTCGATCATAGTGGCAATTTCCTGCTTCTGTTCTCCTATTCATTTCTGATTCTCAGTTTCACCTCCCTCTTTGCCAACCTCCTGGGATTCCTTCCCCTCCAGCTTGGCGGACGAGAAGGCGGTTTTGCTATATCCGTTTCAGCCCTTGGCATGACAAGTGCCCTCGGTATGTTCATATCCATAATATGCAGAGTACGTGAACTCTTCTGGGCCATTATCGGACTGGCACTGATGAAAGCAAAGGAGAATAGAACGAACTTAAAAGAGTAATTTTACAAAGCAAATATATATTCAATGACAAACCATTTACAACTTCGTGATACAAGCTTCGTTGATCTCATGCAGCGTCGTATCTTCAATGTCCTTATCATTGCAAATCCATACGACGCTTTCATGCTTGAGGATGATGGCCGTGTAGATGAAAAAATCTTCGATGAATACGCTAAGTTAGGTCTGCGTTACCCGCCTCGTTTCTTCCGTGCTTCCACTCAAGACGATGTGGTTCGCTATTTGAAACAATATGATTTCAACCTCATTATATGTATGCCAGGTACAGACAATAATGATGTGTTTGATATAGCCCGTGATGTAAAATCGCAATTGCCTTCCATACCTATAGTGGTGCTTACCCCATTTTCTCATGGTATCACAAAACGTATGGAGAACGAAGACCTCAGTGCCTTTGAATACGTATTCTGCTGGTTGGGAAATACCGACCTGCTGCTTTCCATCATCAAACTGATTGAGGATAAGATGAATCTCGAACACGACCTTGCCTCCGGTGTGCAGATGATATTGCTCGTTGAAGACAGCATACGTTTCTATTCGTCTATCCTTACCAACCTGTATAAGTTTGTCCTGCAGCAGAGTCTCCTTTTTGCTACCGAAGCCCTCAACTCCCAACTCGAGATGCTTCGTATGCGTGGTCGTCCAAAGATTGTGCTTGCCCGCAGTTATGAAGAGGCTTGGTTGCTCTATAGCCGTTATAGCGACAATGTATTGGGCGTTATCACCGACTGTCGTTTCCCTATTGCAGCAGGGGTGAAAGAGAAAGATGAACTTGCAGGCTACAAACTGCTTCAAGCCATCCGTGGGGTAGATAACTATGTGCCGTTGATTCTTAATTCCAGCGAACCGGAACGCAAGGTGTATGCCGACATGTGTCGTGCCGCTTTTATCGACAAAAACTCAAAAAAACTCGATCACGACCTGAAGACAGCCCTTTATAAGCACTTCGGTTTTGGAGATTTTATTTTCCGTGACCCTAAGACTATGAAGGAAGTCGTTCGTGTGCATAATCTGAGGGAACTCCACGAGAACATTTTCAAGATACCTTCGGAATCTCTCCGTTATCACCTCATGCGTAACAATGTGTCGCGTTGGCTGTCATCGCGTGCTCTCTTCCCGATTTCTGAATTTCTGAAGAAAATCACTTGGGACAAAATCAACGACGTAGATACTCACCGTCAGTACATCTTCGATGCCATAGTTACCTATCGTCGAATGAAGAATCAGGGTGTGGTAGCCGTCTTCCATCGCGACCGTTACGACTCCTATAGCCAGTTTGCCCGCATTGGTGAGGGTTCTCTTGGAGGCAAAGGACGTGGTCTTGCCTTTCTGGATAATATCATCAAGCGCAGAACGGACTTGAATGAATATGAAAAAATGAAGGTGCTCATACCAAAGACTGTCGTTCTCTGTACTGATATCTTCGACCAATTCATGGATTCCAACAGCCTGTATGAGGTAGCCCTCTCGGACATACCCGACGAACAGATTCTTCAGTATTTCCTTCATGCGCGATTACCCGAGGAACTGGCAGACGACCTGATGTCTTTCTTCGATGTGGTTCATGCTCCTCTTGCCATTCGTTCGTCATCATTGCTCGAGGATAGTCACTATCAGCCATTCGCAGGTATCTACTCTACCTATATGATACCTTTTGTCGAAGATAAATACATGCGGTTGGAAATGCTCTCGAACGCCATCAAGAGTGTATATGCCTCTGTGTTCTATCGTGCTTCGAAAGACTACATGACAGCAACTTCCAATGTCATCGACCAAGAAAAGATGGCTATCATCCTTCAAGAGGTGGTAGGTCAGCACTATCCCTCAGGCTATTATCCTGCTATCTCGGGTGTGGCACGTTCCATCAACTACTACCCGATTGGCGACGAAAAGGCTGAGGAGGGTATTGTAAACCTTGCACTTGGTCTTGGAAAATACATCGTCGATGGCGGACTCAGTCTTCGTGTTTGTCCTGCCCATCCGGATAAGGTTCTTCAGATGAGCGAACAGGATTTGGCACTTCGTGAAACCCAAACTAAATTCTACGCTCTCGAACGCAACGAACAGGCATCAGCCAATTTCCAGGTTGACGATGCGTTCAATCTGAAAACAGTAACAGTCCGTGATGCCGAGGCAGATGGCTCTTTGCAGTGGATCGTATCTACTTTCGACCCTTATGACCAAACTATCTACGACGGATTCTATGAAGGTAAAAACCGTAAGATAATCAGTTTTGCAGGTGTCCTCCAGCATGGGGTTATACCTCTGCCGGAAATCCTTCGCAAGATACTTAAATATGGTCAGGAAGAAATGGCTCGACCAGTTGAGATAGAATTTGCTGTAAATCTGAATGCTGATAAGACTGCCGAATTCTACCTGCTTCAGATTCGTCCTATGGTTGATAATACCATGCAACTCGATGAGGACATCACCCTCATTCCGGATTCCGACTGTCTTGTGCGCAGCCATAATGCAATAGGTCATGGTATTATTTCAGACGTGTACGATGTGGTCTATGTCAAGACGAAAAACTTCTCTGCTGCCGACACTCAGCAGATTGCAGACGAGATAGAACATATCAACCGCACATTCCTTGACGAAGGCGATAAACATTATCTGCTGATAGGTCCAGGTCGTTGGGGCTCATCCGATCCGTGGCTCGGAATACCGGTGAAATGGCCACATATCTCTGCTGCTAAGGTTATCGTTGAGGCAGGATTACCTAATTTCCATGTAGATCCGTCACAAGGTACCCACTTCTTCCAGAATCTTACTAGCTTTGGTGTGGGTTATCTCACAGTAAACGATTTCATCGGAGATGGAATATATCGTCAAGATTATTTCGATTCACTTCCGGCTGTAGCAGAAACCACACATGTGCGCCATGTAAGGGTTCCAAACCCTCTTACCATCAAGATAGATGGTATGCATAAAGAAGCAGTAGTGGTTAGAGGTTAGAGGTCTTTCGTCTTTCGTTATTCGTCTTTCGTCCTTCGTTTACTCCTCATCAGTAACATAGTACGATTCACCTTCGACTTTTTGCTCTTCTATAGACTTCTCTATACCCTCCATAAATCCACTGAAGGGAATGAAGGCTTTGAACTGTGCAGCCCGTTTATACCTCGGCATTCGAGGCTTGCGAGTCGGTTCGTGGTGTGGTAAATCGATTATATCCGAATAATCTTCACTTAATATATTTATAAAACTCATATTAGCATTGTTTTTAGTGCGATTAGAATCCGCCTAAAGCTGTGTATAGGTTTATCATGGCGTGAATGCCGTCATTTATATTCTGTATATCATTATCGTATTTGTTTGCTGTTTTCAGATTGTCAGCTTATAGGCGGCAAATATACGGAAAGATTACGAATAAAATAAACAATGTGTAAAATTAAAAGAAAAAAGGTGCCCAATTAGGCACCTTCACAATTAAGAAAGAGTGTGTGATAAGTTATTTTATCTTTTGTAGGAAATCAATTTCAACAATACGTAGTTCGCCCTTCACCTTCTCGCTACCTGGAGTTTTGTAAAGATCCAGTTCCGTTGCCGGACCGCCCGCCAGTTCTGTTACCTGTCCGAAGGCATCTTTATCCGTAGCACTGCCCGTCTGACGTATTGTATATGTCTTTGCCTTCACTGGTTTGTCGATGAACAGACTGATATATCCCAGTGACTTGTCTGTATTTCCTTTCCATACCACCTGATTGTCTGCAAGCACCTCTATGGGGTAGGAGCGTTGACGCCATCCTGTGAGTTTTATGCTGATTTCATCGACGGTTGCAGCCTCTGCAAGTTGGTAAGTAATCCAAGCGGTTGACAGTTTTCCGTCGTTTCTCCACTCAGACAGTTCGTTATCGTCCCACGACTGCTTTGCCTCGTTCTCGTTTGCTCCTGCAGTAGCCGATGAAATGGCGATAGTACGCAGTTTGTCGGTATATGAAGCGGTAGCAGGGGTTTCTCCTCTCAGCAGACTGCCTTGTAGGTGGTCTGATGCCAGATAGTGCGACATGCCGGCACTGATTTGTTCCTTGTCTGCTGTGGTTGTCCATTCTATGTTTGCAGAAGGCATACCTGCAGCATTGGCTGTGAGACGAATCTTGCCTGGAGTGGTAGTAGAACGAACCAATACACGACTCACTCCGGCTTCTACAGGAAGGGTAGTGGCAAGGATGTAATTGTCGCCGTCAGGACTCTTTCCTATGCCGCCGCGCCATTCGCCCTGACCTTCAAGAGACCAATGTATGAAACGGTTGTCAACTGGACAGCGCTGTCCGTCCTTATCTACCACTTCTACCTGTATGAGTGCCACGTCGCTGCCGTCAGCTCTCATGCCTCCGTCAGGATTCTGCATCAGGGTCAGTTGCAGATGATCTGCTCGTCCTGCTGTCTTATGACTTGCCTCTGACTCTACAGTCTTTCCGTCAGCAGCATAACTGATTGCCTTCACCTCTCCTGGCTGGTAATGCACATTCTTAAAGGTGTGCAGGAAAGTGTATTGTGGTTCTGTACTCTTGCCCACCGACTTTCCGTTGACGAAGAGTTCTACTATTGGCGATGTAGAAACTACATACACATCTTTTACTACTCCTGAAGGGTAGTTCCAGTGACCGATGATATGACTGCCTTTGTGCTGCACATCCACCCATGAGTTCCACATCACCTGATTGGCATAGAATGCATCTTTCTCTATTCGCATAGCATCAACCACACCGCTTGTGCGGAAATTCATCTCACTGCGCCCGTGAGTATTTGTGTCGGAGAAGATGATTTTCACACCACCCGAACTGACTCGCTTTCCCATACCCGGACGCACCACATAATAGTCATTCCATCGGCGAATCTGTTCTATTGTCAGTTGGTCTTGGTTCTGGTTGTAGATGTCTGCCGGAGCATTGCGATAGTATGGACCAGCTCCTTGTTTGTGGTAAGGATAAGAATAGTCGTCCCAGTACATTCTGTAACCCTCATCTCTACAGTATTCCATAGCCCACATTGGGTGCTTGCCCGATTTGTTTATGTACAACATCTCACCTCCGTATTCAGCTTCGTTAATGTCGAGCATCTCGCGCGAACCGATGGCACGTCCTCCGTGAGGGTCATATTCGTTTCTGATAGCGATGAGTTCCTTCATGTGTTCACGTGATATACTCTCGTTTCCTCCCTCGTAGAAGAGGATAGAAGGATTATTGCGGTTATAGATGATTGCATCGCGCATCAGTTCTGTGCGCTGTCCCCAGTGGCGACCTGTTACATCCTTCTCCGCATCGCCTGCAGGCATAGCCTGGATAAGTCCCACACGGTCACAACTCTCTATATCCAGCTTCGACGGAGTTACATGCATCCAGCGCACAAGGTTTCCTCCGGAACGAACCATGAGGTCGTTGCTGTAGTCAGCCAACCAAGCAGGTATGTCGATACCTATGCCCGGCCATTCGTTCGAAGTGCGCTGAGCATATCCGTGCATCATGATACATCTGTCGTTCAACCAGATAAGTCCGTTGCCAAACTCCGTCTTGCGGAATCCTGTATGGGTAGTCACTGTGTCGCCCTTCTTGCCACCTACCACGAGACTTGTCTTTACAGTATATAGGTATCCATAGCCCCATGACCAGAAGTGAATGCCTGAGAGACGTTTCGAGGCAGAAAGTATGGTTGTGTCACCTGCGGCAACTAACTTCGACTTGCCACTGAATTGGGCAATTTTCTTGCCGTCACGATCGATGACTTCGACTTCCAGACTTACCTTCTGGGCACTCTTAGTCGAATTGATTACCTGTGCCTCAGCATTGGCAGTCACCTTCTTTCCCTTTATGTCGTAGTTGCTACCATATATATATGTACCGATGGTTCCGAGGTTTGAATAGAGTGGGAGAGTCTGATACACAGCATCTGTAACGTGCAGGTTCACGTTCTTTGGCAGACCGCCCATGTTCATATTGAAATTCTTATTGTTCCACTGGAAACTCGTTGGTGCCAGTTTGTTGTTCGGCAGGTTATTGCCGTCCTTACTCTCCGTAGCACCTTTCTCTACGAGCAACGGACTGCCGTCGGCATTCTTCTCCTTATATGCCCAGTCGTTATCTGTGAGCACCTCCAGTCGGTTTTCCTTACCGATTTTGAGGTACGGAGTCAGGTCGAAACCGAAAGCCATCACACCATTCTGGTGAATACCCACGCGCTTTCCATTCAGCCACACCTCAGCACTCTGGCGGGCACCTTCAAACTCTATGAAGACGTGTTTCCCTTCCCATTCCATCGGAGCTGTAAACACCTTTGTATATCGACAAGTATCATCGGGCAACTGTGCAATATTTACCCGATAAGCCCAGTCTTCGTTCCATGCACGAGGCAGGGTGACAGTCTGAGTCTTGCCGGCATTCTCCAGCGCCTCAGCAGGGTAGTGGATTTGCCAGTCACCATTGAAATTGAGTTTCTGACGCTGAGCTGTGACTGTTGTGCAACAGAGAGTGAAAACTGCACAGAGAGAGAGAATAATTTTTTGTTTCATGTCTTTATAGTGATAAGTTATTTGTTTACGTAAGTTTTTGTTCCGTTGATAATATAAACACCGCTCTTTGTGACACTGCCAATACGATGCCCGCTAATATCGAATAAAACGTCATCAGTTGTGAGTTCATCGGCATTTATTTGATTGATGGCTGTTGGGTCTGTCACTACTCTGATAATACCACTGGATATATCGGTTGTGTCCCATTTATAACCTGCCATTGGAATAGCTGGCTGGATAGTCACATCGCCGTTTATGGTTATATTGCCTGAACAATCGATAAATTTGATGTCTGTGTCAGGCAGATAATTATAATTGTCGTTCAACTGAGACATTAGGATGATAGGTGAAGTAAGTGTGACATTACCCGTCACCTTGAACACATCGCTATTGGTTTTGCTAACTGTAGAACGTGTGCGTACTCGTAAGTAGCTGCCTTCGTTCATTGTCAGGTTACCTGTTACAGTGATGTTGCTCACAGCTGTCGAAGTGGTCTTGCCAGCAGCCATTGTGCCTCCTGAACGTACAACGACGCTCTTTACTTGTCCGCTACCGCCAAGCAGTCCTCCGTTCTGAATAGTTATTGTACCATTTGTAATCGGTTTGGAAGTATTTTTAGCTTCTATTTCTCCTTCATAAATATTGATTCCGCCTTCCGAAGAACCTGTTAATGTGAGTATTCCAGTTCCGTACTTGTTTATTGTGGCAGCACTGTTGAATAGTCCGGCATAGGTAGTGTTAGTATTCAGATATCCCACATTCCAAGTGCCGGTAGCAAGTGTGCAGTCTGTTGCCGACGCTGTCAGTGCTCCTATCTTGTGGGTCATATTTGTTTGAGTCGAACTCTGACCTTTATACCCGGCTGTATAGACACCTGCTCCCAGAGTCAGAGTACCCTTCGAGAGTTGGAGGGCTGACGTAATATGGAATTCACCAGAAGTGATGTTCAGTGTACCTGAGAAGTTTGAAAGGTTTGAATAGAAATCGCCTCTTACGTACGGGAAACTGATTGCCAAAGTGCCTTCGCCCAGAAGCGAACCGCCCATCTTACAACGCTGACCTCCACTGACGGTGAGAGTCTTTCCTTTGTCTATGGTAATGGCATTCGTGATGTCTGGCACAGTCGATGTGGAGTTCACATTGAAGATTCGCAGTGTGCTATTTCCTGTTACATGGATCGGAGAACCTGCCTTGCCGATTGTAGCGTTCCATGCGCCCTGCGAGATAGTACCTGCTGCCAGAATGGTCTCCTTATAGCTGTTTGCTCCTCCGTAGTTCAGGTTAAGTTGTCCGCTGCCTTTCTTCAGCAGAGTGCCGTTAGTGCCCTTTACTGCGGATTGCAGTGTGAGTGTTCCTGTAGGAATATTGATTGTAGCAGTGTCTGTCAGAGTGAAAGAACGGTTAGTTGCTGCATTCGTGTGGTTTACTGTCAGCGTACCTTTGCCTATGCTTACAACTGTTCCTGCACCAAGACAACATGGAGTACCGCTATTCTCCAGATTGGTCACAGTGACAGTTCCTGCATTGATGATGGTTTTGCCGGTGTAATTGCTTTTTGCAGCCTGCAGGTTGATTGTGCCCTTGCCGCTTATGAGCAAGTCGCCTTCACCGCTGAAACCGCCTTCGCCACTGAATGTATATGTGTCTTTATTGTTCGTGAATTCCACACCATTCGTAACCATAAGGTCTGAAATGATGATGCTTTTCTGTACTGCTCCGTCAGGGAAGACAACCTTATCCCCTGCGACGAAAGTTGTCGGTTCACCATTCAGTGTGAAGTTAGCTGTTTGGTAGTCCCAAACATTGCTCTCTGCTCCTGTCCAGGTTACACCCTCTGCAGGTTCACGAGTGCCACGAACTACCAGTTGGAGTTTTCCGTCCTCTGTTTCTATTGCGTAGTTCAGACCGACCAAACCGCGAACAAGAATCTTGGCAGGATCAGCAGTGAGCGTTCCTGTACATTCCATCAGTGTGTATGTACCCTCTGCAGGCACACTTTCTGATAGGACAAACGATATGGTATTGGTCTTTTTCAGTGTGAGGTCGCCATTTACCTTGATTTTATCGTTGTTTACACCATCAGCTGTTTTCAGATTGATTTCTACGAAAACATCGCCTGTAAGTGTCAGGTTGCCGTTGAAAGTGAAAGTCCCGAATGGCTCTGCCTTAGTTCCTGGCGACAGACGACAACCTTCATAGTTGAGTCCTCCTTCAAAAGCCGCTGTGCCGTTGAGTGTTGTATTTCCTGCCAGAGTACCCTTTGCTCTCAGAGCGAGTGGGGCAGAGACAGTGCCGTTTACTACGAGTGTTCCTTCGCTGATGATAAGTGAATCGGTCGATGTTATGTTGCCGTTTATAGTAGTTGTGCCTAATAACGACTTGAAAATCTTTCCTCCTGCAATATTTCCGTTGAGAGTATAGTCGTGCTGCAGCGGATTGATGAAGTAAGTAGCTGACGGACGCACTTCCGAACTGATAGTGATGTCGTTGCTGTTATTTCCGCTTACATCGAAAATAACACTCTTGCCGTCAGCAAATGCCTGTGCTTGCCTCTGGTCATAAGTGGTAAACGACGATACTCCCTGTGCCCAGTTGCCCGATTTATAACGAAGGTCTGTTTGCATCACTGGAGGAAGCGGAGGCATAGGCATACCTACACCGAGATAGAAACTCGTGTTCGGATGCTGATAATATCCGCGTGTTGTGCAGTCCAGTCGGTAATGAGGGTCTTGCTGCAGACAATAGATGCTATAATTGGTTGGAATGGCAGTAGTGTAACCTACAAGTCCTGTGCTGGAACCGTCGTTCTGCACAGCAAGTATAACCTCCTCGCGCCAGTCGCCTATGATGTCTCCCATAAACGCCGGACGGGTACCTGTTGCTGCATGGGCTCCCCAGAAAGACTCTTGCGAAAACTCAATCAGTCTGCTTTTTCCGCGAACAGTAGTTACCATAAGGTTGGTGCCGTAATTGCTGCCACCAGGAGAACTGAGTTCTTCGCGCAGCAAATCTCCAGTCCACCACACACCCTCAAACATTTGCTTTATTCCCCACTGACTGCGAGTCTCGCCTGTGGGTTCTCCTTTACAATTATATATGTAGTCGTCAGTAAAACTATACAACTCATACCCCTTGTGGTTCGGGTCTATATCCATGCAGGCACCACGACCTACATCATACACACTTGGCAGATACCACTCCTTGAGTCTCTCGCCATTGGCTGGGTCATAGATAAGTTGTCCGAGCAGTGCGCTCTGCTGAATGGCAAAGCACTCCATTCCAGGACGGTCAGGATTTATGTCGCTGAGAATCCACCGGTCACCATGTCCTATACCGGGACTGTGGAAAGTGCCCTTCAGCGGATTCACACTGTAACCGCCTTGCACCATCTCGTCAAATCCGTCACCATCTACGTCTGCTACGCGCAACTGGTGGAACTCAGCAGGCCAGGGACGCTTGTCGTTACGGCTCCAGGTGGCACTGTGATGCCAGTTCGAAGCTGTTCCGTCAGTCCATGTATAATCCCATGAGAAAACATAATTGTGGTGAGTCTTGCCGGTATCTCTGTCCAGACACTCCATCACAAGCGAAGGGTGTATGCCGTCAAGATAACAGATAGAGAAGTGACCTTCGAGTACTGCATAACTAAAACTCATATACTTGCTTCGTCCCGTGCGGCTCCATGTGTCGGAACCATCATGCACAGTTGAGTAATCCAGTTCGTTACAGTCGATTTCTTCGCCGGTTTCACCGTTGATTACGGAAATATAGAATGGTGGCAGTTTTGTCGATTCACTACTGTAATTCACGATTCCATCGCCATCTGTGTCGGGCGAACTGCTGCCGTTTGCATACTTTCCCCAAGTGTTGTTTGCCTTGTCCCAGAAACGAGTGCCGTCGGAACTGCGAATCATCACTTCGCATTTTCCGTCGCAGTTTATATCGTAGGCAACGACCATATCATTCTGTCCTCCACATATATTGATATTTGGACCGATATCCACAGTCCAAAGCAGAGTGCCGTCCAACTTATATCCTTGAATCTTATGACTGGTAGTCAGGTCAACAGTACCGCCATCACCGTCTGGATCTACCTCTCCAGCTCCTGCGTAAAGTCGGTCCACTACAATGGCATCGAATTCTCCGTCGCCATTCAGATCCATTGGCCAGGCAAACTTAGTGCGGTAGTTATTCCGTTCCAGGACAGTATTGTCGAAATCGAACTGAAACCACACATTCGGCCAAGGATGAGTAGTATAGAGGAATGGTGCACTCTTCTCGCCCTCAGTTCCGTTGATTACGGCACTTACAGCATATTCAGTGTTTGCAGATAAAGCTGTAGGAGCATAATTAGTCTTCGACAGATTCGAAGCAATGCGAGTCCATGAACTTCCGTTTTTCTGTCGGCTATATACATTATATCGGGTGTCTTCCGGTTCCTGTGCCAGTTTTCGCCATGAAATCAGTTTCCCTTGGTCGCCAAAACGAGTTGATGAATTATAAGTACGATCCACAGCTACCACACCACGACCCAGTGGTTGCTGAATACGTTGTGCCTGCATCTGCGTTGAAATCAGGGCTGGCACCAAAAGAAGTAAAGTCAAAAAATGCTTTTTCATAGTCTTCGATACGTTTGTTAATTATTACTTTGCTGCAAAGTTATTCAATAAACCAAAGCTATAACAATAAAAATGTAACAATTTATGCAGAAATCGTACCATCTTTATTTTTTGAAAGAAAAGAATGATTGTTTCAAAAAAATAGTCTATCTTCGCGAGATAAATAATCTTATACTATGAATGATAGAATATTAAGGCATAAAATTTTGTTGCTTTTGTGTTTTATATGTTGCCCAATATGTTTATGGTCGGCAAAATACTCTGTGTTTAAATCGGTGGGTGTGGTTAAGATTCTTAGGAATAACACATGGACGAGTGTGAAGGGCAGAATGTCTGTGACACTGAAGGATAAGTTCCAGTTGGAAGAAACTGCGAAGTTGGGCATTGTTGACGAAGAGAGCAATAGGATTTATTATACGACAAAGGCGGGTAACCAGAATCTGGCACAGATAATAAGTAATGCACGTAAGGAGTCGGATAGGTTGGTAAGCAATGTGAGCAAGCAAATCATGGAGTCGATGCAGGGGGCGGGTAAGCGTATGGCTTTTCTAGGAGGTGTGAACAGGGGAACGAAAGATTCGAATGGTGTGTTGGATTTCATTCATAGTAAGATTATCGAAGTGGTTCAAGCCGGTGCAAATAGGGAGGAGTATTTGACGGGTGACAGTATATCGTCAGTGCGTGTGTCCGACGGGTCGAGCTTCTGTTTTCAGATTCATAACAAATCAAATAAACCGCTGTTTGTCAATATAGTCAGGCTGCCGGCAACCCCATCGGAAAAGTTAGTGCTTTGTTTGGATATAGGTTATACCATGAACGAACCATATCTGATGGTTGGTGCGGAAAGCAGTCTGTTGCTGTCCGACTATCAGTTTGTTTCCGACTCGGTGCCACACACATATATGCTGATTGCGAGTGAGAAGGCGTTCGATTGTCAGGCTCTGAAACTCCTGTTGAAAAAGAGTGAGACTGACTGCACTGAAACCGCTGATTCTACCGTTTATTTCTATCTGTTTAAATAAGGGGAACGTATGGATTTGATGAATAAAAAAACATTCAGGAAGTTGGTGCTAAACCTCGTTGGTGTCGGAATACTGGCATGCCTTCTTTCCTTTTTGGACGACAATGACATGTCTTCACTGTCTTTCTTCAGTTCGACAGAGAAGGAGATTGATTTTCAGAGTTCTGATTTCTACAATATGGTTGCTGACTCCAGAGCAGAATGTGTGTTGGATGACAGGGTGGTGATTGTGCCGATTGATGATTGTGATAGAATAGCAATACGCCAACTCATTGAGGATGTCGCCCTTTGTCAGCCTGCTGCCATCGGCTTGGATGTGTTTTTCCAATTTCCCATGGAGGGGGATTCGCTCTTGTTGCAGACATTGAGGAATACACCCAATATCGTTCTTTCAAGGGGCATAGATTATGATGAAGGGAACGAAGGGAGTGTGATGCCTGCGTACCTGTTGGACAGTTTGCCGGAGAGTCAGCGCGGAGTTGTGAATCTGAATGTGTTCCACAGATATAACGTTGTGCGCAGCTTTAAGCCGTATTATAAAACTGAAGGTGGCAGTGTTCCGAATTTCTCTGTGCAACTGGCAAAAGCAGCAGGGCGGGCGGATGTTGAGAACACGATGCGTGAGCATGTTCAAGACTCAGATGATGTGATTATCAACTATACATCCCGCGAGTTTGATGTGATTTCTCCGTCGCAGGTATTGGCTAGGGTAGAAGATATCAACGGCAAGATTGTTTTGATGGGTGCGTTGGAAGAGATGCAGGATACATACCGCACTCCTGTAGAAGAGGTTATGCCCGGTGTTATGATTCATGCTTATGCTTTGTCCACCATCTTACAAGACAATTATCAGACGACTATGCCTAAGTGGGGTATGAATGTGCTTAGCATAATACTGTGTGTGGTATTTGTGCTTGTGAAGATATGGCTCGACAACTACAGGGCGAACGATTTGCTGATGCGTATTTTCCAAATAGTGGTAATACTCCTGTTGATATATCTCGGCTCCTATCTTTTTGTGAAACATAATTTCATCCTGGAACTCTCGCAACCATTGCTAATTGTGGCGTTGGGACTCTTTGCCCTCGACGTGTGGAAGGGAGTGCTGGCTTTATTTGACATGGATGTATGAAGAACGTATTCCTGAAATTGTTGCTTATTGCTGCTGTTGTATGTGTGACTGACAACATACGTGCTACAAATGTGCCTGAGATATATGAGTGCGACACACTCCTATATAATGGCACGTTTGAGTCGATCGATTTTTTCCGTCAGAACATGGAGGATGCGTTTCAGACATCTGTAAGCAGTGGAAAAAACGAAGATGCTACATTGTATGCCCTAATGCTTGGCGAGACATATAAGGCGATGGGACTCTACAAGTCTGCTATGGATTATTCCCAAAACTCCGCCGACAGATTCTCCGTTCTGCTTCAGTCGGACACTTCAGCCGAGAATAAACTCAGATGGCGCTACCAGCGGGCAATGGCTCTCAGTAATGTTGCCAGTATGAGTAATAGGATAATGAGCAACCCGGAAGATGTGATGGAATTGTACTTGGCTGCAGCCCGGGAGATGAGCACATGGATGGATGAATTAATGAAATCTGATACTACACTTATTCTTCTGAATGAACACTTTCTACATTACATAGGTTTTCTGTTGCAATGCGACATCTGCCAATTGGGACTCCTTTCCCACGACTATTACAATGCCATTGAACTGTCAGATAAAGCGCTTGAAGATTTGAAAGAAGTCTATCCGCAGGATATGACAGCTCATCGGGAGTATGTGGAGTTGATGATTCTCAAGTCGAACATCTACTACAAAGCACAGGATTTCGAACAAGCCATTATATATGCTGATAAGGCTATGTCTGCCTGCGAACAGATATATGGGAAAACCAACGCGTTGTATGCCGAGGCTTTATGTCTGAAAGGAAGTTGCTATATGGATATGAATGTTCTACAGGAAGCATACACGATGGGAATACTCAGTCAGTCGATTTATGAGACACTGGGATTTGTCTCGCACAATGGGTATGCCGATGCACTTGAATTGCAGGGTGTAGCATTGGTGAGTAACGGAGACGGCACCCCTGCAGCCCCCTTATTTGAAAAAGCACGTGAGGTGATAAAACTGGCATGTGGCGAAGAGAGTTTCCATGCTTATCTGAACAGGTGTTTTTCTGTTTACCCTATAATGATGCAGCACAAGTATCAGGAGGCAGAAAAAGAGATGGAGGAGATTCTGTCATACAAAGGATTCTATGGTAATATGTCGGGAGATCACTATTTAGATGCCCTTGCTTTTTATTATACTATCGAAGGCATTTTGGGACACACGGCAGAGGTGATAGAGTGGAACCAGACGCACGAATCGAATATAAAACCACTGATGGACGGTGCTGCCGATGCCCCAAAGTTCCGCTTTTTTATAGAAAAGGGACGGGCTTATCAGAGGTTGGAGAGGTATTCGGAAGCATGCGAGGCGTTCGATAAGGCGCAGGAGTTGGCACGCAAGATGGCTCATCAGAATTTTGCATTCCTGCCCGAACAACAGCGCACTTTTTTCTGGTTGCGCGACCAAAGCAGGTTTGAAAGCATACTCAGGCAGAATATAACTCAGAAAAACGACGGCATGGGTGAGATGGGGGCGCTGTTGTATAATTCTTCTCTGTTTCAGAAAAGTCTGTTGTTGAATGCGGGAGTAAATATGGCACGAGTGATAGAAGAGAAGGGTCCGGCAGAGTTGAAGGAGAAGATGAATCGTTTGCGACTGATGATGCAGAGTGAATTGAAGACCTTGGAACAGAAAAATGCATGTAGGCAGTTGGAGATTGAGGTGCAAAATGAAACACGTAAATATGGCGATTTCATGGGCTATACCGACTACAAATGGGAAGATGTGCAGGCAGTATTAAAAGACGCTGACGTGGCTATAGAATTTGTATGTTCTGCTCCGCCTGAGGCAGCAGCATACTCTGCCGAGGTACTCCAGAAAGGTATGAAACGGCCCTATCACGTATTTCTGCATAAGCGTGGGCAAAACGAAACAGATGAGGAGCTTACAGAAAACCTATGTAATGCCATAAAGCGGAAACTCATCAGGTTCATGCAAACTGGCTGTAATGTCTATTTCGCTCCCGCTGGCGAATTGTATAAGATCCCTTTCGAATACATGATGCTCGATAATGGAAAACGTTTTGACGAACTTTATAATATTTGCCGTCTGTCATCTACGCATGAGATTATCACTATGCAGGAGGATGCTGTGCCAAAGGGTGATATCGCACTCTTTGGTGGTCTGAATTACAACACTTCGGTCGAGGACATAGAGTTGCAGGCCTATGCCTATGATGGAGCACGAAGTATCACGGCAGGTGTGAGCGATGTGAGCACTGTACTATGGCCTTACCTGCCTGGCACGATGATTGAGGTGACGACTATTGCTCCGCTAATGCAACAGGCTTCTTACACGACGCATCTCTTCACACAGGATGAAGGAATAGAAGAAAGGTTCAAGGAACTGACGGAGTCGCAAACTCGTATCATACACATAGCTACACATGGCTACTTTATGAACACGAAAGACGATGCAATGGAGAATTCAGGACTTGTCTTTGCTGGGGTAAATAATCTCAGGACAGAGAACAAATATGCAGAGAAGAACAATCTGAACGACGGCATACTGACCGCTGCCGAAATAGCGAATCTCAACCTGATTGGCACAAATCTTGTTGTTATGTCGGCATGTCAGACTGGACTCGGAAATATCTCGGGCGAGGGGGTCTTTGGATTGCAACGCGCTTTTAAGAAGGCAGGCGTGCAGTCGCTGTTGATGAGCCTGTGGGAGGTTGATGACGAGGCTACGTGTCTGCTGATGACTTCTTTCTACAAACATCTTACTCAAGGGTTCTCAAAACGCAGTGCGCTCAGAAAAGCACAGGAAGATGTACGTTCACATACGTTCGAACGTGATGGTAAACAATATAGTGGTAACGATCCGAAATATTGGGCAGCCTTTATTATAATCGATTAGTTTTCCTTTCACCTTTCACCTCTCACCATTACTTAAGTTCAAAGTTTCAAGTTCCAAGGACTTTGTACGAAAACGATAACGAAAACGAAAACTCTTTAACCTTTAACCATTAACCTTTAACCGTTACAACTCAATAACCCATAACCAATAACCTATAACCATTATTTATTATCGTGCGCAATTTTAAATCGCCTCCTCAAAAAAACGCATTTGCAACTTTGCAACTTTGCAACATTGCAACAATTAAGGCACAAAAAAAGCTGACCAGGCAATTGCTCAGTCAGCTTTCGTTTTAGTAGTTAAGAAGTTAGAGAAGTTAGAGTAGTTAAGACGATACTGGTCTAGGCTTTTTTTATCAAGAATTAGAGAAACCTCGTAAAAACCACTATAGAATGATGCCCGAAGTAGCCCCAGCGGGAAGGGCATAGCATTCTGGAGGTTTTAAGCGGTTCGCATTTGTCAATTAGAGAATTTTTTTTCGTCAGCGCAGCTAACTATCACTTGTCACCTGTCAACTGTCAACTAAGACTCGTCCGTACCGTCGTCGGTACCTCCATTGCCTCCACCACCTGGAGTTGGTTCCGGGTCAGGAGTCGGGTCAGGAGTTGGGTCCGGTGTTGGCGTTGGAGTATCGCCTCCGTCAGGA
>JAEEGK010006877.1_pt1 | contig 27238 bp, 13 predicted proteins | sample 8958771 | NCBI WGS metagenome assembly JAEEGK01 (sample SAMN16246547, study PRJNA631951) | gut metagenome | biome: gut microbiome; feature: rumen; material: SC-attached | host: Bos | place: Iran: Karaj | collected 2018-10 | reverse complement strand
TTTCCCCACGGACGGCGGCACCCTGGCCCTGGGCTGGCGGCGGGTCGCCGGGGCGGAGGCGGAGCTGCTGGAGGACTACCTGGCGGGGACCGACTGGGCCCCCGGCATCTGGGAAAAGGATTCCGGCGCCCCTAACGCCCTGGAGAGCTACGTGCGCCTGGGCAGGAGCTGGTACTGCCTCAGCGCTGCCTGGGACAGCCCGGTGGACCTGACGGCCCTGGTGGACGGGACCGTGGAGGCTCGCGTGGGAGAGGAGACCGCCCTGCCCAGGGCGGCCTCCTCCCTCTGGCTGGAGGAGCTGCCCTGGGAAGAGGATTGGCCCTGCCTTCTGCTGGGGAACTGGGAACTGGAGCCGGAGACGGGAAAGGAAGCCCTCTATTCCTTATTGCATTCTTATGATTGGCTGCTCGTCGACCCGGAGGCGGCGGAAACGGTATATGATCCGGAATTGGGGATGAACCGCGCCCTCCCCACCTGGGAAAAGGCGTATATCAATATGAGCAAGAAGGGGCATCGGCTGCTCCTTCAAGTCCGGGAAAACGGGGACCTGTACTGGAACGGCACCCTGCGGCGGCCACTGGGCAACGGGGGCGGAGCAAGCCTCCTGGAGAGCGTCAGGGAGTTGGAGCAGACAGGGGAATACGTGCCCGCGCCCCCAGCTCCCACCCTCTCCGGCGGGGAGACGGACTACGAACCCATCCTCCTTTCCGGCAACCTCTGGACCCATATTTACCGCTCGGGCTATACGAATACCTGGGGGGGCTTCGACCTCACCATTCCCTATACGGACATTGACTGGTTTGCCGTGGGCTATCCCATCCTGAAAGCGAAGGGGGAGCTGCGCCTGAGCTTCGCCGGGCGGGAGCCGGACAGCCTGGAGCTCTACGCCTGGACCAAAACGGGCCGCGCACAGGCGGAAGTGCGTGAAGGGCGTTTTACCCCCTTTGCCGGTGTGAATGCCTATGTGCTCTCCTGCCACTGGGACAAAGCAGCGCAGGGGGGCTACGGCTCCGGGAGCTGGATCCTCCTCATCGACGGGGACGAGAGCTGCGGGCCGGAGTGCACCGAAGACGGGGAAATCGTCCTTACCGTGACGGAGGCGGACAGCTACGGTTGCGCCTACACCCTGGCCAATCAGGGAGAGCGGCACCTGGCCATTGAGAATTACAAGAATACGTATGTTCACGCCGATTATGTGTATACACTGCTCCGGCGGACCTCCTCCGGAGGCTGGGAGTGGGTGCAGCCCCGGCGCTGCATTCAGGAAACCAGGCCGCTGGATGTGAGGAGCGGCCAGAACCTGGAGGACGCCTGGGACTGGTCCTATGCATACGGCATTCTCCCCGCCGGGGAATACTGCCTCCAGCTCCGGGGAACTCTGACGAGACATCAGGTGACGGAGACGGTGTTCATCCGCGGGACCTTCACCCTCACGGACAGCCTCCCCCCGGATCTGGGGCCTCTCTCCCTTTGCTCCCTGCCGGAGGGACTCAGCACAGAGCTGGAGATGCGCAGTCCCCATCGCTGGGTGCAGAGCTTTTTCCCGGAGGTCACCCGCTACGGGGCGGAGCTGGGCTTCTCCCTCTACCGCCTGGAAAACGGACTGCTTACCTATATTGCCCCGGAGTACTGTCTGCCGGAGACCCTCAGCGGCTTTCACTACCTTACGTCGAATAACCCCTGCGAGCTGGACACGGACCTGGCCGCCCAGTACGGGGAACTCCCTGCTGGGACTTACGTGCTGCGCCGACGCTTCATCCGCTTTACGGAGGAGGAGTGGGCGGAGGTCACCTGGAAGGACAGCTCCCAGTACCCCCTGGCCCATTTCCGGGAGTGGCGGGAGGTTCCCCCGGAGCGGGTGGAATACGGGGATACGGTGTTCACCTTGGAGGAGGCCCTTTCGGACGTGCCCCTGCCGGTGCAGCCTCTGGACTTGTATCTCTATACCGGGGACAGCCCCCTGGCCCCGGTCAAGGCGGAAAACAGGATAGTCAACAGTGTCCAGGCCCTGGTGATCTGGCGGGCGGCGGAGGACACGGAGGGCAAGACCGTCTTTACCCCCCGGAATTACGGTCTGTACTTCCGCTGGGAAGAAGAATGGTTCCCCCTGGAACGGGCCTTCCTTTCCGGGGTCTGGGAGGATGTATCCCTGGCCCCAGGGGAAGCCACGGAGGAATACAGTTATCACTTTTCCACCCAGCATCCCACACCCCTGCCCCCCGGGGACTACCGGCTGCTCAGTCCCTGCCGCATCCTTCCGGAGGAGGGCAGGCAGATCTCAGGCTACGTGGCCGCGGACTTCCGCATCAGGCAGGACGGATAAGGGATGAGGCTGCGGATCGCCACGTCGCTTCGCAGCCTGGCCCGCGGCAATCCGTTTTTTCGTCCCCTGACAGCAAGACCGAAAGGAGTCATATCCCATGAAAAAAGCGCTGTTGTTGATTTTCATATTGGTCCTGTTCCTCCTGTCGGCCTGCGGAAAAACAGAGCCGGCAGAGGTCCCTGCGCCTGCCGAGACCCCTGCGCCGGCGGAAATCCATAACCAGTGGCTGGAGGAGCTGCCCTGGGAAGAGGATTGGACATGCCTGCTCATGGCGGGCCGGGAACTGGAACCGATTTTGGGAAAGGAAGCCCTCCGTACCTTATTATTCAACTATGACTGGGCGCTCATCGACCCGGAAGCGGCAGACGAGGAAGCGTCATTTTTCGATGTTGACCGCGCCGGGATGACGCTGATCTATCTCCCCGAACAGGAGTGGCTGAGACTCCGCCTGGAGGATAACGGGGATCTGACCTGGAACGGCACCCTGCGGCGCCCTCTGGGGGAAGGGGCAGGCGCAAAGCTTCTGGCGGAATGGAACGCCCTGGCGGAAACCGGGGTGAGCACCATCTCCCCGCCCCGGCTCAATTTGGTTTCCGGGGAAGAAAGCGTTCCGGCCAACCTGCACGGCACCTATTCCTGGTTCCACATCACCCGCATGGGCCGGGGCATGGGCTGCGAGAGCGACGGGGTGGCGGACTACGACTGGATTGGCGCGGGCTGCCCGATCCTGGCGGCGGAGGGGCCGGTGAGCCTGGACTTTACCGGGGAAGCGCCGGACAGGATGAGCCTTTCCGTCTATTCGGACTGCGGCTCCGCCCCTCTGGCGCTGAGGGCGGAGAGCTTCACCCCCCTGGCGGGGCTCCACACCTACTCCCTGAGCTGTACCTGGGAGCTGGAGGATCCCCAGGCCCCAGGAGGCAGCGGCAGCTGCACCTATATCCTGCTCATTGAGGGGGCGGAGGACCTGGGGCCGGAGCCCGGGGACACGGAAAACCTGACCCTGACCCTCAGGGAGGCGGACGCCTGGGGCTGCACCTTTGCCTTGGAGAAGCGTGGACAGGGCACCTGCGAGCCCACCCGCAGCCTCTACACCCTTCTGCGGCGCACCGACGCCGGGGGCTGGGACTGGGTAGAGCCCATCCGGTCCCCCTATGATGGAACCAAATTCTCCATGACCGGCGACCTGACGATCGAAAACCTGGCCTGGGAGTGGTCCTACACCTGCGGGGTCCTCTCCCCGGGGGAGTACCGCCTCCAGCTGGGGTGGACCTACGGCCGGGAGAAGGAACTCTGGCTGACAAGCGCCGACTTCACCGTCACGGAGACGGAGCCGGAGGTCCCCGGGCCTCTGACCCTCTGCGAAACGCCGGAGGGGCTGGAATGCAGCTTAGAGCAGCTGAGCCCCCACCGCTGGGTGCAGACCCTGCGCCTGGAGGGGGAGGGCTACGGCTGGCGGGTGGACAGGGACTTCGACCTCTTCCGCATGTCCGAGAACGGGACGCTGACCTTCATTCCCCCGGCCTACCGGCTCCCGGCGGGGCTTAACGAGCCCTTCCTCCGGCGCATGGGGTGGGATATGCGGTTGGAGGCGGACCTGGCCGCCCGATACGGAGACCTGGAGGCGGGGACCTATGTGATCCGCCGCCGTGCGCTGTACCTGGCTGCGGCGGAGGACCTGTACCGGGAGGAGGGCCTGCTCCAGACCTTCCGCTCCTGGCGGCTGGCCCCGGAGGATCTGGTGGAATACCTGGACACGGTGCTCATCCTGGCTTCTCCTCTCTCCGCCCCTGATCTGGAGGCGGAACCCCTGGACCCCTTCCTGTACATCGGGGAGGCCCTGACCTTTCCCGTGAGCACAGAGGAGGACTGGTACAGCAGCAAACAGGCCCATGTTATGCTGAAAACCCCGGTCTATGCGGATTTCCCCTACGACCTGGAATACAACCCCAAGGACTACGGCCTGTATTTCCTGGAGGGGGAGGAGTGGCTGCCCCTGAAACGGCAAAACTATTTCCGCACCCGGAAGCTGGACGAGGTCCGCCAGGAGCCGGGGAGCACCCGGGAGGAGTACATCTCCTACGACGCCGTATACGCCGATTTGGAGCCCGGGACCTACCGGCTGGTGCTCCCCGCCACCGCTTATCCCCGGAAGGAGGGGCTGGAGCAGCAGGAGGGCTATATCGTCCTCCAATTCCGCAGGACAGAGGAGGGGGATGGAATATGGGAGCCCTCGGAGGAATAGACGGAACTCAGGCTCCCTCCCTGAGGGAGCTGGCGCGGAGCGCCTGAGGGAGCATTCCAGATCTGCAATTCTTCCGGGACAGCGCCCTCAACAAGAATTGCAAGCCCTAAAGACTCCTTCCGTCATCCGCCTTGCGGAAGCTCGGCGGATGCCACCTCCCTCAGAGAGGGAGGCTGATCCGTTTCTTTATTGCCAACACGACTGAAAGGAGAGGCGTTCCCACATGAAAAAAGGCCTGTTTATCTCTCTGATCCTTGCCCTGGTCTTTCTTGCGGGCTGCAGGGCACAGGAGATGCCTGTCCCGGCATCGGAGACCGCCGTGCCTGCTGAGACCCCTGCGCCGGCGGAAATCCATAACCAGTGGCTGGAGGAGCTGCCCTGGGAGGAGAAGTGGACCTGCCTGATCCTGGGCTGGCGGGAGCTGGAGCCGGAGGCGGGAAAGGAAGCCCTCCGTACCTTATTATTCAACTATGACTGGGCGCTCATCGACCCGGAAGCGAAGCAGCCCGCTCCCCTCCCGGGGGCCCGGGGGACCGCCATCTACCTGGACCCGGTCTATGCGGGGCGGGATACGGTACCTGTCCGCTTCTGGTTTATGAAGAACGGGGACGTGTACTGGAACGGCTCCCTCCTGCGTCCCCTGGGGGAGAACGCCGGGGAAACCCTGCTGGCGGACTGGACCGCTCTGGCGGGGACAGGGATCAGCGTCGGATCTCCCCCGGACCTCACCTATACCTGCGGGGAGGCGAGCGCCGCCGCCCTGGTGCACGGTACCTACTCCTGGAGCTATATCACCCGCATCGGGGAGTGTGCGGGGGCGGAGAGCGACGCCTTTTCCCTGTTCTATGACTACGACTGGCTGGGCCAGGACGCCCCCATCCTCCGGGCGGAGGGAGATGTGATCCTCTCCTTCCCCACCCGGGAGCCGGACAGCATGAATCTCACCGTCTTCACCTCCCTGGGGCAGGCCCCGGCGGAACTCCGGGACGGGCGCTTCACCCCCTACGCCGGGGTGAACACCTATGCCCTCTCCGCCCGGTGGGAAAAGGCGGAACAGGGGGGCTACGGCAGCTGCATATACATCCTTCTGGTGGAGGGGGACGGCCCGGCGGAGCTGCCCCGGCCGGAGGCACAGGTGAGCGGCGAGATCCTGGAGGCGGACGCCTACGGCTGCACCTTTACCCTGGAGAACCGGGAGGAAACGGACCTGGCCGTGCTGACAAACCAGAGCACCTGGTCCTATATGTACATTGGCGCCTTTTCCCTCTTCCGCCGAAGCGAAAACGGGGGCTGGGAATGGGTGAAGCCCCTCCGCTTCATGGAGACCCGGGCCGGCTACTGCCCCGCCGGGGAGAGGGTCACCCGAGGGCTGGACTGGTCCTACTATTACGGCACCCTGGAGCCCGGGGAGTACACCCTGCTATTGAGCCTCCGCACCCTGGAAAAATACAAGAGCCGACAGAAGTATCTCTACCTGCCCCTGGGCTTCACCCTGGGGGAAGACCGTATGCCGGAGGCCCCGGGACCAAAGCACATGTCCACCTCCACGGCGGATATCCAAAGCACGGTGAAGTGGCTCTCCCAGCACCGCTTTTACCAGACCCTGAGCCGGCCCGGGGAGGGAACGGTATACGCGGAGCGGGACTTTGCACTCTTCCGCAAAGAGGAGGACGGGACCCTCACCTTCATTCCCCCGAAATTCCACCTCCCGGCGGAGCTCAACTACGACTGGCCCGTGACGGAGGAGGAAAGCGGCATCGCCATCGACCTGGCAGCCTACGGGAGCCTGGACCGGGGGGCCTACGTGGTGCGCCGCCGGGTCTACATCCCGGAGGCGGGGGAGGACATGACCTGGTTCGACGTGAGCTGGCGCACCCTGCGGTCGGAAAACATCCGCTATCTGGACGCCGATATCTACCTGACCTCCTTCCGGGACACGGCTAAGAAGGGGATCGAGCCCATGACCCAAACCCCCTACGCCGGGGAGCAGACGGAGCTGCCTCTGGCAGCTGCGAATCCTTATATCACCTCCGGCAACTGCCGGGTCTATCTGGAGAACCTGGGGGACGCAGCGGTGAGCTTCAATCCGGACGACGCCCGCCTCTGGTTCTGGGACGGTGCCGGGAATTGCATGCCCCTGGAGATGAACCGCCACCCGGCAAACGGGCTTCTGGAAACCACCCTGGGTCCCGGGGAGGGGCGGGACTTCTACTTCAACTTCACCCCCGCCTACCGGCCTCTCACCAAAGGGACCTACAGCCTGGTCATGCCCATGAGGGCGGAGGGCACGGAGGAACGGCTCTGGCTGGCGCTTGGATTCAGCATCCGGGCGGACGGCACGGGACAGTTCAGCGGCATGCTCCGCCCTGCGGAGATCGCCCTGGAGAACTTCCGCCGGGGGCTGGGGGAAAAGTACGTCTGGCCGGAGGATCTGGAGGTGCTGGGCGTCGTCTGGAACAGCACCGGCCGGAACTGGACCTCCGACCCCTATGCCGGGAGCTGGACCGCGGAGCGCCTCCACGGGCGGCTGCGGGTGACGGTCCGGCGGGACAGGGACGTAAAGCGGGTGAAGGCCCTCCTGGGGAAATTCGGCTGCGTGGACGTGGTGCGGGGCGAAGACTACCAGCGAAAGCCCAGCCCGGTGAAGGAAGAAATGCCGGACACCTTCGGGGTCCTCCGGGCGGAGGTCCTGGAGCAGACAGACCCGGAACTCTGCCGGGAGGGAACCTGGCTTCTGAGCCTGGAGGTGGCAGAGGAGGTCCAGGTGGACGGAGATTTTGTTCTGAACGTCTGGCCGGAGATCTGGGACCCGGAGGAGGAGCAGTGGTATGCCCTGGCGGAGCAAAGCCAGCACCGCCTGGACATTGCCTACCGCACCCTGACCCTGGAGCCGGGGCTGAACCCCTTCCGGGTGGTGAGCCTGGGCTGGTATAGGGCGGAGTTCCGCCCCGGGGAGCAGTACCGCTTCGTCCTTCTGGCGGACGTCCGGTCGGGGAGCGGGGAAAAGCTGGGATACTACACCTGCCCGTTCACGGTGAACGAGGAGGCATGAAAAACAATATCATTCAGTATAGCCTGGCGGTCATTGCCCCTCATCAGTCAGCCGCCTTGCGGGAGGCGGCGTCTGACAGCTTCCCCCAGGGGAAGCCAGCCTGCGCTGCGGGGACGAGGGAGAAAGCAAAAAGCCGGACGCCGCGAGGCGTCCGGCTCCTGTGCGACGCGATCATCCGTTCAGCTTCACCACCACGGCCCCGTCCACTGTCATCACGCTTCCCTGCCGGGGGTACAGAGGCATAGCCCGTACCTCCGGCTTTTCGGCGTATAAGGCCGCCGTTTCGCTGTCCCCGGTATACACCGGGTCCGTAAAGGCCAGGAAATACCGAAGAAAATGCTGATAGGTGAAATAAGTCCGCAGGTCCCCCAGATCGTAGATCCCCACCAGCCGGGCCAGGTCCAGCTCCGGCGTGGGTGACAGGGCTTCCTCCCGCTCGTTGCTCCCCAGGAGCACCACCTTCATCCCCGGCTCGTACCCCTCGCAGTCTTCGATCCGGGCGATCAGCCGGTTCGACCAGGCGCTGCACTGGCGCATGGCGAAATCCGCCTTCAGGTAGGCGTTGTTGTCCGTGAGCCAGTAGGAATAGGCGGCGAGCCCCAAAGTCACCACCAGGATCCAGCTCATGATCCGGGGCAGGAGGCCGTTCCAGGGTCTCTCCTCCCTCGGCGCTGTGTATTCCAGGAGAGCCAGGGGCAGCAGCAGGATAGAGACCATGGGATACAGCATATGGATATGCACATAGCCGTCCGGGACCATCACATAGATAAAGGTCCCCGCCAGTGGATACAGCACCGCAAGGGCCAAAGCCAATCCCGTGCGCGCCGGACCGGGTCTTCTGCGGCGCAGCAGCGCCGCCCCCAGGCAGAGGCTCCCCAGGGCGGTGAGCAGGAATCCCCAGCGAAGGAAGGGGATATGACAGTTCCAGTCGTTTCCCCAGAAAAAGAGCCGGTACTTGCGAAAGGCGTAATACGCCAGCCGGGGAAGCCGGGAGAGGGACACCTTCCCCATATCCGCGATGCCCTCGTAGTCCGTGAGGCCGCCGGACGGGGCGGCGAGCCGGGCAGCCAGCAGATAGGCCGTCACTGACGCCCCCAGGGTGAGGACCAGCCCGGCCCCCTTCCCCAGGAGCTGCCGGAAGGTCCGCTCCCCATCCAGGGTCTCCAGAAGCAGGGACCCGACCATCAGCACCGCTGCGGCCGGAAGATAGGCCTGGTAGACGCCCATGGACAGGGTCAGGAGGATCACCCCCAGAACGCTCCCCCGCCAGCCCCTGCGGCAGGCGGCCCAGGCGGCAAGGACCGCCAGAAACAGGCTGAAAAAGTAACCGGAGGCGGTGAACATATAGCCGAAGGTGGCGGTCACCGCCGGAAAGCTCACCAGCAGCGCCGCGGCGAGCCCGCAGCCCAGGGGCGTGCGGATGCGCAGAAGCGACACGGTGAGGCAGGCGGTCAGGGCCAGGAACAGGAGGCTGAGCGCCCCGATGAGCCAGGGCATGCTCACGTTCCCGTCCAGCCGGAGAACGGACGGCAGCAGCCAGCGCCCCGAAGCGGCGCCGTAGCTCGCATAGAACATCTGGTTCAGGTCGTCGTGATTCGTGAATTTGTTCAGGAAGGCGTAGCTGTGGGTAAAAAAGCCCAGGATCAGGGCGGAGAGAAAGGTGAAGCGGATGTGCTTCGGCACCCGGCGCAGCAGCGTCTCCCCCAGCTCTCCGGCGGAACGCAGACGAAAATCCTCGGTTCTCTTCATGTCTCCTCCTCCCCCATTCCGCAGCTGCGGGCCACCAGGTACCGGGGTCTATGGCGGACCTCCGCGAATACCCTGCCCAGATAGTAGCCCAGGAGGCCCAGGCTCAGCATCAGACAGCCTCCCAGGGCCAGCAGGATCAGGATCAGCCCACGATCCCCGGGCACCGCCCTCCCCCGGAGCGCATCCGCCAAAGTCGCCGCCCCCAGTCCCAGGGCCAGGAGCAGCACGGCGCAGCCCAGGACCGTGACGATCTGCAGGGGCGCAGCGGTACTGCCGGCGATCCCCGCCGCGGCATACCGCATCAGGGAAACAAAGGACCAATGGCTTTCCCCCGTCCTCCGCTCCTCCACACGGAATTCCAGCTCCGTCTCCCGGAAGCCCGTCCAGGGGGCCAGAGTCCGGAAGAAGGTCCCCCGTTCCGGCAGGGAGAGAAGGGCCTGCACCACCCGCCGGTCCAGAAGCTTGAAATCCGAGGCCCGGGACATATCCGTCCCCACGGCCCTGCCCAGCAGGCGGTTGAAGATCCCCGCTGCCAGACGGTGAAATCCGCTTTCTCTGCCCCGGTCCGTTTTCACCCCGTTCACCACCTCCCAGCCCTCCTGCCAGAGGCGGTACATCTCCGGGAGCTTTTCAGGCGGATGCTGGAGGTCGCAGTCCATCACCGCGCAGCAGTCCCCCCGGACCGCCTCCAGACCTGCCAGGATCGCCGCCTCCTTCCCAAAGTTCCGGGAAAAGCTCAGGCCCCGGACGCAGGCGTCCGTCCGGGATGCGGCACGGATGGCCTGCCAGGTCCCGTCAGAAGAACCGTCGTCCACGAAGACCAGCTCATAGGGGATCTGCGCCTGCCGCAGTACTTCAGCCGTTTCCCGGGCCGCCGCCGGAACGGCGGTTTCCTCATTGTAAGCCGGGATCACCACAGACAGCATTTCCATTCACCTCCGTCGGCCGGAAAAGGGCGGTTTTCCGATACAGGGATTATCCTCCGATTTGCTCCGGCGTATACCTACCGCTTGAGATAACAACTGTCAGCGAAAAAGTAGCACATATGCTGACTTTTGTCAACATCAATAAAATATCGCATCACGCCTCGTCTTGCGCACTTTTTTCGGGAAATTTGAAAAAACCCCTTGACATTGACGCGACGTTAAATTGTACGGTGAGGGCAGGAAGGAGGCGTTCCAAGTGAAAAAAGCGCTTTTGCTCCTCTCGCTGCTTGTCCTGCCGCTCCTGGCCGCCTGCTCCCGGCAGGCCCCGGCGGAGACTCCCGCGCCCACGGAGGCGCCCTACCCCTACGGCCCGCCGAAGCTCACTCTGACCGCCGGGGAGGAGGCGGCGGAGGCCGTTCTGAATGCCGCCGATTGGACCTACCGGACCCCGGAGGGGGAAGAGATCCCCTACGAGGGAACGGGCTTCACTCCGGCCGATGATTACCGGGAAGCGGACTGGCTTAGTCTGGGTCTTCCCGTCCTCCATGCCGACGGCGAGGTACGCCTTGCCTTCGACGGGCCTGCGCCGGACAGGGTCCGTCTCCTTGCCTTTACCTCCCTGGGGATCGCTGCCCTTGACCTGCGGGACGGCTGTTTCACCCCCTATGCCGGCGCGAATGCATACGCCCTCATTTCCACCTGGGACAGGGGCAATGGGCAGGGCAGCGGAGGCTGCCGGTATATCCTCCTCATCCAGGGGGCGGAGACAAACGCCCCGGAAATGAAAACGGAAACGGAGGAACTGGCCCTCGCCGTCACGTCCGCGGACACCTACGGCTGCGTCTTCACCCTGGAAAACCGCTGTACGGAGGTAAACCGGCGCTTCGAATACGCCATGGAGAACGATTACTCCCTCCTGCGCCGGACTCCCGCCGGGGGCTGGGAATGGGTGAAGCCCATCCGGCGGAATCTGGACACCTATTCCGCCGCCCTGAAGTGGGGGCACAGTTACACCGACGCCTGGGACTGGTCCTATGCCTACGGTCCCCTGCCTCCGGGGGAATACCGCCTTCGGATCTGGGGAAACCTGGGCCGGGGATCAGCGGTGGATTTTGTTTCCGTGGGCGGGAGCTTCACCCTGGAGGACGTCGAGCCGGTGGGACCGGGGCCCTCCACCCTCTGTCCATGCCCGCGGTGGCTGGAGGCAAGCCTGTACAGCCGGGAGCGGAACGGCAGCGGTCACCGCTGGATGCAGACCCTCACCCCGAAGACGGAGGGCTGGGCGGCGGAACGGGATTTCTCCCTGTTCCGCGTGACCGGGGAGGGGGAGCTGGAATATATCCCCCCGGAATACGATCTCCCGGGATACCTGAACTGGACGCCCGTCCTGAAGCCGGGCAAAACCGTCAGCTTCGAGGTGGAGCTGGCCGCCCGGTACGGGGAGTTGAAGAAGGGCCGGTACGTGCTCCGCCGTCGTCTCATCCGCCTCACGGAGGAGGAGCTGAAGAACGTCACCCTCATGGTCCCGGACCGCCGCCTGCTGCCGGAGGATCGGGTGCAGTACGTGGACACGGAGTTCACCCTCTACACCCTGCGGGACGTGCCCCAGGCGGTGGACCCGATGGATGAGCTGCGGGACTATGACAACCCGAGCTCCGGGGTGCTGGTCTCCACTGCCGGGAGCAGCTTTTCCTCCACCGGCTGCACCCTGCGGCTGAAAAACGCGGACGCAAATCAGTGGTACGACGTGTTTTACGAGAGCGACTATTACTACCTGTATTTTAATCATAAGTTGGAGTGGTTCCCCGCGGCCCACACACGGTACGGAGCCCACGGCCTCATCTGGAAAACTCTGGCCCCCGGGGAGACCCAGGAGCTGAATACCAACTTCTCCCACTACTTTGGGGAGCTGCCCCCCGGTTCCTACCGCCTGGTGATCGCCTGTCAGGCCCTGCCCTATGATGAGGAGCCGGAAAAAACGGATAGCTTCATCACCGTACCCTTCCGCATCCTGGAGGACGGGAGCGGCGTTTTGGAGGAGGCGGAGGAAGCAAAGCAGCTGGTGTTCCTCTATATAAACGGCGGGCTGGGGAACCGGGATGGCTGGATCGTCAGGGTAAAGGCTGTGGCCTGGCGCTGGGACCTGAAGACGGAGGAGGATCGGCTGCGCCTGACGGTGTGGCGGAATCGGGATCTGGAGCAGGCGGAAGCCCTGCTGGGGGACTACGGCTGCGTGGACATCCTCCGGGGGGAGGACCCGGCGCTGAAGCCCAGCCCGGTGACGGAAGAGAACCTGGGCAGCCGGGGGACCCTCTCCATCACCCCCTACCCCAACATCTATTCGCTTCCGGTCTGGATATATTCTTTCACCTTCTCCGGTGAGGGGAGCGGCACGCAGACCCTGAACGTGGACGCCTACTTCCATATCGAGGTGCTGGAGGGGGGGCGGTGGCTGTCCATGAGCACCACCATGGACCAGTCGACCTTTGAAACGGGTGAGCGGGTCTACCAGATCCAGGGGCGGCCGGGAGGGACCGTGTCCTTCGGGACGAACTACTCCCGGCTGATGAATCTGAGCCTGGTCTACGGGGAGTTCGACCCGGCTAAGGAGTACCGGGTGGTGCTGCAGATCTGGGAGGACCCGCAGGACAAGGAGTACTACACCTGTCCCCTGCCCCTGTGGGACTGATTTTTCAGGTTTTTTCGGGAAATTTTCAAAAACCCCTTGACATTGACGCGACGTGAAATTGTAGGGTGGAACCGTAAGGAGGTGTTCCGAAGTGAAAAAAGCGCTCTTGCTTCTCACGATTTTTGTCCTTCTGCTTCCGGCCGCCTGCGGAAAGGCTGTCCCGGCGGCGGAGACCCCTGCGCCTGCGGAGACCCCCGCCCCGGCGGAGACCCCGGTCCTCACAGCGTCCCCAACGCCCTCTGAGGCACCGGAGGCCATCACCCTGCCCCGGCTCACTCTGACCTCCAACGCCGGGAAGACGGAGGCCCTGTTGGACACCGCCCACTGGACCTGCCGGAACCGCAAGGGGGAGGACGTCACCACGGATAAGATCCCTCTCAGCAGGACCGAAAGCTTCCGGGATACGGATTGGTATGACCTGGACGCCCCTATCCTCTATGCGGACGGGGAGGTAAGTCTTTCCTTTGACATGAGCGAGCCGAAGAATTCCAAGCTCTTTGCCTTCTCCTCCCTGGGGATGGTCCCCGTGGCGCTGGAGGAATGGTCCTTCACCCCCTACGCCGGGGTGAACACCTACGTTCTCACCTGCACCTGGGACTGGACGAAGGAGGCGGGCAGCGGAAGCTGCCGCTTCATCCTCCTGGTGGAGGGGGCGGAGCATAACGCCCCGGCAGGGACGGAGCGAGAGGACCTGCGCCTCACCGTCACTTCCGCGGATGCCTACGGCTGCACCTTCACTCTGGAGAACCTGGGGACCCGCTGGCCCTACCAGGCTGAGGTCATGACTGACCTGGGGGACCCCTTCGCCCTGCTGCGGCGGACGGAGGCCGGGGGCTGGGAATGGGTGAAGCCCATCCGGACTTTCCAGGGGGATTACGCCGCCAACCTGGAATCCGGGGAGACCTGGGACTGGGCATGGGACTGGTCCTATTCCTACGGCACCCTCCCCTCCGGGGACTACGCCCTCATGCTCTTCGGCTATACCCGAAACCAGGGAGCGGGGAAGGAACCTCTGTTCCTCAGGGGAGAGTTCACCCTGACTGACGCAGAACCCGCGATCCCCGGCCCCCTCACCCTCTGCGAAATGCCGGAGGGCATGGAGGCCGCCATGGAGCAGCGCAGCGAGCACCGCTGGGTGCAGACCCTGAGCACGGAGGAGCAGGGCTGGATAGCGGAATACGACTATTCCCTTTTCCGGTTGAGCGGGGATGGCACGCTGGAGTACATCCCCCCGGAGTACCATCTGCCCTTTGGCCTGAACTACCCCTACTGGCTGCTGAATGGGGGCAGCCGGGCCTACGACGTGGATCTGGCCGCCCAGTACGGGCAGCTTCCGGCAGGGACCTACGTTCTGCGCCGCCGTTTCCTCCTGCGCTCGGAGGAGGAGCGGAACTACGACGCCCGGGACCGGCTCTGGCCGCTCCAGCCCGAGGATCGGGTGGTATACGGGGATACGTTGTTCACCCTGCGCATTTCCCTCTGGGACGTGCCCCGGGAGGTGGACCCGGTTGACGAGTGGTACACCGTGTACACCGGGGAGGAGACGAACCTGCTGATCTCCACTGCCGGGAGCGTCTTCGATTCCACCCATGCCGAACTGCGGCTGGAGAACGTGGCCGCCAACAGCTGGTACGACGTGGAGTACGAGTCCGACTACTGCTATCTGTACTTCAACTATCTGGGAGAGTGGTTCCCGGTGGATGGAAAGCGCTACCGGAGCCACGGGCTCCTGGCCGGTTCGGTGGCCCGGGGGGAGACCCGGGAGCTGGACATCAGCTTCGAGCAGTGGTACGGGGAGCTGGAGCCGGGAACCTACCGCATGGTGATCTCCGCCGGCGCGGAGTCTGCGGGTACGGCGGCAATGGAGGGGCCCTATCGGATCGTCTCCCAGTTCAAGATCCATGCGGACGGCAGCGGGGAGTGGCAGGGCCTGGAGGAGGCGGAAAACCTGGTGGAAGTCTACTCCCGGGAGCTGGCTGCCCGGTATCGGTATGACCTGGAGGGGGACTGGTTCCTCTCCCCCGGCCCCGTCTGGAGCCGGGACCCCGCCGTGATGCGGTGGCAGCTGGAGCGGCAGCGGGACAGCCTCGCGGTGACGGTGTACCGGGACCTGGACCTGGAGCGGGCGGAGGCTTTGTTGGGGAATTATCCCAACGTGGAGATCATACGGGGCGAGGACTTCACCACCCCCAGCCCGGTGCGGGAGGAAAACACCCGCACGGACCTGGTCCTCTCCGCCCGGGTCATTGAGCAGGAGGACCCGGCCCTGGAGCCCGCAGGCACCTGGCTCCTGAGCCTCACCTGGAACGGGGAGGAGACCCTGGAGCTGTACCCGGACCCCTTCTACGCCGTTTACCTGGAAGAATATGACCCGGAGGAGGACTGCTGGCTGCGCCTCCCGGACTTCGGCTGGGGACGGATAGGTCCCCTGTGGGCGTACACCGTCCCATTGGAGCCGGGCCAGACCGTACACATCTATAACCTGAACCTGGGCTGGTACAAGGGGGACCTGAGCCGGGATAAGCAGTACCGCTTTGCGCTGAAAATGGATACCCAGCCGGGCAGCGAGCAAACCCTGGAATACATTCTCTGCCCCTTCCGCCTGGAGCAGTACGACAAGGCCGTCACGGAGGAGGAAGTGGAGGTCCTGCGGGAAGCGTATCCCTGGGCAAGCGGCTATTTCATGAGCGAGAATACGCTGCTGGGCAAGCCGCTGCAGGAGTATATCGCCCGAATGATGGGCCCGACGCATCCGGAATTCGACTGCTTCTATGCCGAGGTGGAGTACCTGGGCAAAGGCAGGCCCAGCGAAAGCTATCTCCGGGACTCCATCCGGGTGCGGATAGACAAGATCGTCTGCGGCGAGTTGGATACCCTGCCGGAGCGGGTGCTGGAGGAGGACGGTACCGTTCTGCTGGCCGTGAATATGGGCACGGAAAGGGACGCCCTCCCGGAGTTCCGGGAGGGGGACCGCTACCTTGTGCTTCTCTGTTGCTGGGCGGAGGAGCAGGAGCCCTGGAAGGAATACGCAAACTGCCTGGAGTTGTGCGGCGGCGGGGAGATCTACTACCTTGCAGAGGGAGAGATCGTCCTCTCCACCCTGTATTATCGGGAGGAGTACGACGGCTGTTCCCGGCTCACCTTTGAGCGTCTTCTGCGGGACCTGTACGCGGAGACGCTTTCCCGGTCAGGAACATAAAAGTGGGTCAGTAAGGGGGGAAATGGCTTAACTGCGCGGTTTGCCTTTACTGACCCACGTGGGCCAGTAAGCGGTAGAAAAAGGGGAAAAACCTCTTTACTGACCCACGTGGGTCAGTAAGCAGGATGGCTTAACCATGCGGTTTGCGCTTTACTGACCCAATTTATCTTTCTCTGACGGGGACCCCCTCATCAGTCAGACGGCTTGCGGGGGACGCCGTCTGCCAGCTTCCCCCGAGGGAAGCCGGACGCTGCGGCGGGACGGGGGTATGCCTCCCCTGAAAGGGGAGGGGGACCGCTGGCCGTCTCACGGAAGGCCAGTGGTGGAGAGGTTCCCCCCGGCAAGACGCATAAAAAGCCGGACGCCTCACGGCGTCCGGCTTTCTGACAACAGGTAAAGCCTCGCAGAGTTCGCGGCTCGGAAGCCGCGAAAAAGTTTGGAATCGTTTTGGGGCGGAATTCATTTCTGCCCCAAAACACTGCTCGCGGAGCGCACTGTGCGGGCAACGTGAGTGCGGGAAGCGGAGCGCATCCCTCTCGACGCGGAGCCCGGCATTCCGTGCGCGAGGGCCCCTCGCAGGGACGTGCGCGTACAGCGAAGCGGGTCCGCGTTGACTTACTTCTCGAAGGTGCTCGCCAGGTTGCCCCAGGTCTCGTTGAAGATGGTGGGATCCATCAGCTTCAGGTCGGGGCTGATCTCGGGCTTGAAGTCCATGTTGGCCAGGATATCCTTCTCCAGATCGATGCCGGGGGCGATCTCGATGAGGACGACCTTGCCCTCCTTGAGCTCGAACACGGCCCGCTCGGTGATGTACAGCACGGTCTGGCCCTTCTCGGCGTACTGGCCGGCAAAGGTGATCTGCTTGACCTTCTTCACGAACTTGCGGATGTCGCCTTCCTGGAGGATCTCCAGCTTGCCGTTGCCGGGTTTCAGCTTGGCGTGGCCCATGAAGGTGCCGCAGAACAGGACCTTGGGGGTAGAACGGGTGATGTCGATGAAGCCGCCGGGGCCGGTCATGGTCTTGCCCAGGAAGCTGGTGTTGTTGTTGCCGTCCTCGTCCACTTCGCCCAGGCCCAGGCAGGTCATGTTCAGGCCGCCGCCGTTGATGAAGTCGAACATATAGCCATGGTCGATGCAGGCTTCGGCGTTGTAAGCCGCGCCGAAATGGGGCAGAGCGGAGGGCACGCCGCCCACCATGCCGCTCTCGGTGCTCATGGTGATCTGATCGATGTAAGCGGGATTCTCCTCGTTGATGACCTTGGCCATGTCCGCGGGGATGCCCACGCCCACGTTGATGACGTCGCCCTTCTTCACCTCGGCGGCGCAGCGGCGGCAGATGATCTTCCGCTCGTCGAACCGCATCCGCTCGATGGCGTCCATGGGCTTCTTGATCTGGCCGGAGAAGGCGGGCTCATAATAGATGCCCTCGGTCTGCCAGCAGGCGTCCTGGGTGGTGGCCTGGACCACGTAGTCCACCAGGATGCCGGGGATCTTCACGTCCTTGGGCTTGAAGGTGCCCTTCTTCGCCAGGTACTCCACCTGCACGATGACGATGCCGCCGGAGTTATGGGTGGCAGTGGCCACGGGCAGGGCCTCGGTGATGAAGCTCTCATGGTCGAAGGTGATGTTGCCGTTCTCGTCCGCCACGGTGCCCCGGAGCAGGGCCACGTCGCACTTGAAGCCCTTGAAGAAAAGGTATTCCTCTCCCTGGAAGTCGATGAGCTGTACCCGGTCTTCCGTGGTGCACTCGTTCATCTTGCCGCCCTGGACCCGGGGGTCCACGTAGGTGCCCAGACCCACCTTGGTGATGAGGCCGGGACGGCCGGCGGCGATCTCACGCCACAGGTTCACGATGACGCCCTGGGGGAAGCACCAGCACTGGAGCTTGTTCTGCAGGGCCAGGTCCCGGAGGGCGAAGGCGCTGCCCACGTGGGCGCCGCTCCACTTGGTCACGAGGCCGGGTCCGGCTTCGCCCAGGCGGGTGATGCCCCGCTCCTTCCAGTCGCCCATGGCGGAGCCCTGGTGCACGTCCAGATTGCAGGGATGGCCGGTCTCTTTGAACCGGTCCCGGATGGCGCAGGCGATCTCTTCCGGCCAGCCGGCCAGACCCATGCCGCCCACGCCCACGGTGGCGTTATCGGGGATCAGCGCAGCAGCTTCCTGCGCGGTGATGAATTTTGCCATTGTCGTTCCTCCTATTCATTCCGGCGGAATGTATATTGCTGGGGCGGCCGCATAGCGACCGCCCCAAAACAGGCGTGTGACTTACTTCTTGAGCTCTTCGATCAGGGCGGGGATGACCTTGAACAGGTCGCCCACGATGCCGTAGTCCGCCACCTCGAAGATGGGTGCGCTCTCGTTCTTGTTGATGGCCACGATGTACTTGGAGTTGGACATGCCGGCCAGATGCTGGATGGCGCCGGAGATGCCGCAGGCGATGTACAGGTCGGGCTTTACGGTGGTGCCGGTCTGGCCCACCTGGAAGGCGTGGTCGATCCAGCCCGCGTCCACGCAGGCACGGGAGGAGCCGATGCTGCCGCCCAGGGCGTCCGCCAGCTGGCGGATGATGTCGAAGCCCTCGGGACCGCCGATGCCGCGGCCGCCGGAGACGATGATCTTGGCGTCGGTCAGGGAGGCGACTTCGCCCACCTTCTTCACCACGTCCAGGATCTCCTGCCGGATCTCGCCCTTCTTCACCTTGAACTCCAGGGGGATCAGCTCGCCCTTACGGCCTTCCACCTTCACCGGCTTCTCCATGACGCCGGGACGCACGGTGGACATCTGAGGACGGTGCTGGGGGCAGATGATGGTGGCCATGAGGTTGCCGCCGAAGGCGGGACGGGTCTGCCGGAGGCCCTTGGTCTCGGGGTCGATCTCCAGCTTGGTGCAGTCGGCGGTGAGGCCGGTGCCGCACTTCACGGCGACGGCGGGAGCCAGGTCGCGGCCGATGTGGGTGGCGCCGTAGAGCACGATCTCGGGCTTGTACTTCAGGATGGCCCGGTAGATGGCGGTGCAGTAACCGTCGGTGGTGTAGTACTTCAGATCGGGGGAGTTGGCGTAGTAGACCTTCTCCGCGCCGTAGGCGAAGAGCTCGTCCACCAGGTCGTCGCAGCCGTCGCCCACCAGCACGGCGCAGAGCTCGGTGCCGATGGCGTCCGCCAGCTTGCGGCCCTCGCCCAGCAGTTCGATGGCAACGCCCATGAGCTTGCCTTCCCGCTGCTCGGCATAGACCCACACGCCGTGGTACTGGCTGATATCCACGTTCACCATGCTGGTGCCGGTGCGCTCGATGGCGCCGAAGGGGCACTTGGCAACGCAGACGCCGCAGTTGGTGCAGGCCATTCCGGCCTCGGCGACCTTCTTGCCGTTCGCCTCGGTCATGGTCATGGCCTCAAAGGGGCACTCCTTTACGCAGATGCCGCAGGCCTTGCATTTATCCGCAATAATATTGATAGCCATTCTCTCGTTCCCTCCTTAGATCACGTGCTTCTCGCGCAGGCTGCCCACCAGCTTGGCGCTCATCTCGGCGATGGTGCCGGAGAGCATCTCGCCCTTGCCCTTGGGAGCGGGGGTGAAGCTCTTGTCCACCTTGGTGGGAGAGGCGTTCAGGCCGCATTCGCTGGGATCCAGCTCCACGTCGTTCTCGTTCCAGATCTTGATGTCGGCCTCCTCGCAGGCGTAGAGGATGCGGGAAACGGTCATGTAACGGGGCTCGTTGAGCTCCTTCACGCAGGTAAGCACGCAGGGCAGGGGGACCTTGACCACGTCGTGGCCGTCCTCCATCTGCCGCTCGACGATGCAGTAACGCTCGGCCTCGTTCACCTCGACTACCTTCTGCACGTAGCTCACCACGGGCAGCTCCAGGCGCATGGCCATCTGGGGGCCCACCTGGGCGGTGTCGCCGTCGATGGCCTGGCGGCCGGCGAAGATGATGTCATAGTCGCCGATCTTCTTGATGCCGGCGGCGATGGTGGTGCTGGTGGCGCAGGTGTCGGCGCCGCCGAAAGCACGGCTGGAAAGCAGCACGGCGTCGTCCGCGCCCATGGCGATGCATTCCTTCAGCATGATGAGCGCCTGGCCGGGGCCCATGGAGACCACGGTGACGGTGCTGCCGGGGTACTGATCCTTCAGGGCAAGAGCGCCTTCCAGGGCGTTCCGGTCGTCGGGGTTCAGGATGGAGGGGACGCCGTCCCGGATCAAAGTGCCCTTAACGGGGTCGATCTTGACCTCGTTGGTATCGGGGACCTGCTTGGCGGTAACGATGATCTTCATATTTCTGGTTCCTCCTTACTTCAGCAGAGCGCCGGAAATGACCATCTGCTGCACCTGGCTGGTGCCCTCGAAGATGGCGTTGATGCGGACGTCGCGGTACAGACGCTCGATGCGGTAATCCTTGATATAGCCGTAACCGCCGTGGATCTGCAGGGCCTTGGAGGCGATGCGGTTCGCCGCCTCGGCGGCGAAGTACTTCGCCATGGAGCAGTACATGCTGGCCTGACGGTCGTTCAGGTCCTTCATCACGGCGCCGTTGTAAACCAGCTGCCGGGCAGCCTCCAGCTCGGTGGCCATGTCGGCGATCATGAACTGGATGGCCTGGAACTTGGCGATGGGACGGCCGAACTGCTTGCGCTCCTTGGCGTACTTGATGGCCTCTTCCAGGCAGGCCTGGGCGATGCCCACGGACTGGGCGGCGACGCCCAGACGGCCGTAGTCCAGCGTCTTCATGGCGTTGGTGAAGCCCTGGTTCACCTCGCCCAGACGGGCGGAATCGGGAACGCGGACGTCCTCAAACACGATGTCGCTGGTGGGGCAGCCGATGATGCCCATCTTGTTTTCGGGCTTGCCGAAGCTCACGCCGGGGAGCTTCAGGTCCACGATGAAGGTGGTGATGCCCTTGTTGCCCTTGCTGGGATCGGTCTTGCAGAACACGATGCCGAAGTCGGCAATGGGAGCGCCGGTGATGAAGGCTTTCCGGCCGTTGATGATCCAGTCGTCCCCGTCCCGCACGGCGGAGGTGACGACGCCGCCGGCATCGGAGCCCGCGCCGGGCTCGGTCAGGGCGAAGCAGGGATACATCTCGCCACGGGCCACGCCGCCCAGATACTTCTGCTTCTGCTCTTCCGTGCCGGCCAGCAGCAGGGGGCCGCTGCCCAGGGAGTTCGCGCCGCTGATGTAGATGGAGGTAACTGCGCTGACACGGGCGATCTGCTCGATGAACAGAACGTAGGCGAGGGTATCGCCGCCCTGTCCGCCATACTCCTTGGGGGCCTTGATGCCGTAGAAGCCATAGCTGGCGATCTTCTTCAGCAGTTCCTGGGGATACTCACCGGTCTGGTCGATTTCGTCCTGGAGGGTGGAGGGGATCTCCGCCTCGGCGAAGTCTCTTGCGAGCTTCTGAATGAGCTGGTACTTTTCCGACAACACCATTTAGTCTTTCGACTCCTTTCCTTTATATGCGAGGTGCTTGCTTGCATGGGTGCGCCTGGTTGCTTTTATTCAGACTAATTCAGTTTATCATAGGGTTTTCCACATTGCAACAAAAATTTCCCCCGATAAAACGGGGGAAATTCTGGCTTTATCCGCTGTTTTATCCATGTTCCGAGGGGTTCGGGAGGGGCGGCTCGCCTCATGCCGCCGTCAGCGCCCCATCTTTCATCCGCAGGATCAGGTCGGCGGTATCCGCCACCTCCGGGTCGTGGGTGACCACGATGACGCAGCGGCCCTCCTCATGGGCCAGACGGCGGAGGATGTCCATGACGATTCTTGTGTTTTCTCCGTCCAGGTTACCGGTTGGCTCGTCAGCCAAGAGAACAGGAGCACCGCTGCACAGGCTCCGGGCGATGGCCACCCGCTGCTGCTCACCACCGGAGAGGGCGGAGGGAAAACGCTTGTGTTTGCTCTCCTCGATACCCACCTTTACCAGGGCTTCCGCCGCTCTGATTCGGGCCTGATTCTCCGGAATGCCCTGCATCTCCATGGGGAGGCACACGTTCTCCCGAACCGTCAGCAGAGGCAGCAAACAGAATGCCTGAAAAATGATGGATACCCCCTCCCGGCGGTATTTGTCCAGGTCCAGGGATTTCAGGTTATCCTCGCCCAGGGTGACGTCCCCTTCTCCGGGGACATCCAATCCGGCCAGCATACTCAGCAGGGTGCTTTTCCCGCTCCCGCTTGGACCGACTACTGCGTATAGCTTCCCGGCCTCGAAGCCGTAGGTCGCGTTCTTCACCACCGGGGAAGTCCCTCCGGGATAGGTATAACTGACATTTTCAAGAGTAAGTGCATTCATGGAAATACCTCCTTGACTCAGCCTCCGTATACGATCAGCAGGGTTACACCATTCCCGTTGAGATAAACAGTTTCGTCAACGCCGGAAGATGAGCGTCTATATCCCTCTCCTCCCCAGCTTGTAAGTCCTTCTACATGGGAATAACGCACCATCCACACATCCTCAACTCTGTCATAGCTGACAGTGTATTCATCGAAATCTCCATCTAATTCTAGTTCTGCTCGTTCACATGCTATTAAGAAATCCATCCGATCTACTTCATTGACGTTTACAAATCCCTCTTTTTTGACGTTTGGTCCATTCAGATCTAAACTGTTCTTTACTTCCTCAAAGGAGAATTCACCATACAGTCGCAAATGGCGTGTTTCCACAGTTTCCGGATGGCAACCGACGAAAATGATAAGCAAAAGTAATAAGACGCCGCAGATAATCAGCTTTCTGTTCACTGTTTTCACCTTTCATCTGATACACACGAAGTGTATCTATCCGCTTCTATTCCTTCGCTTGCAGCTGCTCCAGCACCCGTTTCCGGGCACAGAGCCAGGCGAAAATGCCACTGCCCAAGGTGCAGGCTGCAAGGTGGGCGACCAAGTAGATGCTGAAAGGCCGAGCCACAGCGGAGAGCTCCGGACTCTGGACCACCGTTGCCAGGACAAAACCCAGCACCAGCCCTGTCAGGGCACAGAGCACCTGGGCGGCGGTATACAGCCCCACGCATTTTCCCACCTTTGTCCCCAAGGCCCGCAATACGCTGATCTGCCGGGAATGGTGAAGTACCGTCAGTCCGGGCAAAACGCCCCCCAGGAACAGCGCAGCAGCAATAGTAAGGGGATACAAGGTTTCAATGAGTTGATGAATCTTGTAGATTCGGTCCGCATAAGAGGTGTCCATACGAAAGCGAACCGTTTTTGTTTCCTTATCACGCTCTCCCTTGGCATACGCCGAAAACTCCGCCGCCTGGTGGTAGTCATTCAGGGTGTACTCCGCAAGGTCCAGCTCCGCCTTTGGGATCAGGAACAGGACCGAGCGGTTTGCTTCAAGGGGGATGAATACGGTTTCATTGTTCAGTTCAGACTGGATGATCCCCACCACCTGGAAGAAGGGACGGCGGGCATCCCGCCGGTCGATATCTGTTTCTCCCGGTTTCAGCGGGTCCATGCCCAGGGCTGTGACTTGCAGCCACCAATCTGTTTCATTGAACCGCACCTTGTCCCCCAGGGTGATACCCAGTTTCTTTGCTTGGGAAGAATAGATCACCATGACCTTTTCCGCCGTTTTCATGGCCGCTTCCTCGTCCCAGCCCTCCAGCCACTCCACCGGGTCAGACACCCGCTTGTCCAGGCGGTTGGTGAGGATGACGTCGGTCTCCAATGTCATCTCCAACTGTCCTCCCGAGACGAGTATCTCATACCAGGGATCCCGGACAAAGCCGGATTCCGCGATCTTCCGCGCCCGGACGTAGCTCAGGCCTCCGGTAAAGTCCGCCTTAACCTCTACATTCTGGTACAGCGTGCCGTAGATGCCCCGGAGCACCGTTAGGGTTCCGAAGGCAAAAGCCAGCAAGCCCGCAAGCATCAGGCTCAGGAGGCTCCGCCCGGGACTTCGCCCCAGCAAACGGCGAAGATATCTTCCTCCCCAGCTCATTTCTGCCTCTCCTGGGTCAGCGCAAGAATGCTTTCCCGCCGGATCAGGAGAAGGCCGATATAGGCCATTCCGGCCAGCAGAGCCAGAAAGCCTGCGGCCCCCAGCAGGAAGAGACCGAAAGAGGCGGAGACATGGGCGGTCTCGGAAGCTGCCAGCTGAACTCCGGTGACGATGCGGGCGGCCAGCAGCCCCAGGACCACGGCAACGGCCCCCAGGAACAGGAACGGAACAAACAGCCGGCTTGACGCCTCCCCCTGTCTCATGCCCAAGGACCGGAGGATGCCGAATTCCTGCTTTTTCCGCCCGATAAAGAGCCAAACCGTGAGCACAAGGGCGAAGAGCGCCGCGCCGGTAAAGATCAGCAGCTTGGTCAGGGCCAGGCCCCGGGCCCGCATCAGGTCCTGGGCCACCAAGAGCCAGCCATTGTCGCTGAACTGGTAGGTGAGGCCCATGGTCTCCACTAGGGGGAGGCTTTCCTTCACAAAGGCGGAAATATCCTCCGCATTCCCCACCACGAAGCTCACCTCGCTGGGCTTGAATCCATGACCGACCGCGTTTCGGCACTCCGGCAGGAAAGCCGTGGGGACGAAGATGCCGTTATTGGACCAACACCAGTACCGTTCCCGGAAGGGGTGGTTCCCCTCACTCAGGTCCCGCCAGGCTCCGATAATGGTGAAGGTCTGCGTGGTGTATTCCGTACTCTGCCGCCCCCGATTCACCGCCACCGCCCCCAGGGGGGCGTACTGCTCGGAAAGGTAGTTCCCCAGGTCCAGGGTGATGGTGTCTCCCACCTTGAGTCCGTAGGCGTCCAGCACATCCGTATTCACTGCGCACACCGGCTGCCCGGCATCTGCTGGGGTGATAAACCGCCCCTCCTCGCAGACGATGAATCCGTCCGCCGCCCGGCGCTGGGCGGCCATATCGTCGCAGTACACCACGTCGAAGGTATGCACGTCGTCGTTGGTCACCCGGATCAGCTCCCGGAGGTCGGAGTAGTCCTCTCCATCCAGCCAGTTTTCCGGAAGGTCCGTGATATCCGTGAAATAGGGCCACCAGCTCGCAAGGCTGTCATCCCCAAGGTCAAAGATGTGTCTATACCCGCTGGGGAAAGTATCATTGTATTCTGCTGCGGTGGAAACCCACTGATCCACACAGTTGTTCCGCAGAACCAGCAGCACCCGCCGCCCTGGTTGAAGGATGTCCGTATCACCTTGGAACAAATGCCGATCTACACAGAACATATCTAGGCGTGCAGAATAGTCATTTGTTCCGTCCCAGGTAAAATACTGATTCCGGTATTCATCCTTGAAGGTGTGGAGCTTGACCGTCTGCAGCTCCTGACCCTTCAGCCAGGCGGGGTCCCCGCCCAATACTGCCACATCCTCCAGAACAACGGTCTCCCAGGACCAGACCTGCGTTCGGCTGTCCGTCGTGTACTCCACCATATGGTATTTCACGGTCGCAGCGAGGACACAGCGTCCGTTAAACGGGAACATGCGGGTGTCCGTATCCAGGCGAGTATAATCCGCAGAAATCCCGGCGGTCAAATATCGCTTCTCAACCTTGGAAACGTAGGGTAAGGAGGCGAGTTTTTCAATCAAGCCTTCATCCAGGTCCTTTTGGTGATAATCCGAATAATCCAGCATCCCATAGGTGTTTCCCGGATTGGTTTCGTCCGACAGGAGAAAATAGTCGAAGGATTGATTTCTGCTGTCCGGCACAGGCTGTTCATGTTGGTAATGATGCGGTCGGGGGCAGATTCATGCGCCGAGACGGTGCGGAAGAGGGAGCGTGTGACGGCCATCACGAGGGATGCTGGCACTCCTTTCCCGCTCACGTCGCCGATGCAGAAGAAGAGCTTCTCGTCGCGGATGTAGAAGTCGAAGAGGTCGCCGCCTACCGCTTTGGCAGGGGTGAGCTGTCCGCATATCTCGATGTCCTCGCGCTCGGGATAGGGGGGGAAAATCTTGGGGAGCATCGACATCTGTATGCCGTTGGCCACTTTCAGTTCGCTCTCGATGGAGGCTTTCGAGGTGGTGGTGGCTTGCAGGTCATCGATGTATCGTGCCAAGGATTTCTGCATCTCCATGAAGGAGTCGCGCAGATGGCGGATTTCGTCATGAGTCTTGATGATGGGCAGCTTCACGTCGAAGTGTCCTTCGGCAATCAGTCTGGTCGATTCGGCCAACATCTTCAGTGGCCATATCTGGGCACGGATAACGAAATGGAGCACGAGGGCTATAGTGGCGAGCAGTACCACGAGCAGTAAAATCATGAAAGTACGCAGTCGATTGGGGCTGTCCATGACTTTCTCTTCGGGAATGGCGAAACTGACAGACCATTGCACGTGCGGCACGAATGCGTAATAGACGATGGCTCTCTGTTTTTTCTTCTCTCCGGTAGATGTTGCGAGGGAAAAGTCCTTCATCAGCGTGTCGGAACCATTCACTCCGCTCAACATGCGGCGTGTGAGGTTCAGGTAACTCGTGTCGCCGAACTGCTGGGCGTGTTTGATGACATTGATGGTCTGTTCCCATTGGGGGTCGGGGCAGCTGATGTACATGGAATCTCGGCTAAGCACCATCGCCTGACAATAGTCGTAAGGTTTAGCTCCTTCGACAATCGCCTTCACCCAATTGAGTGCCACATCTGCACACAGCACGGCATAAATGCTGTCGTGTTCATCGTGGAGCGGCACGGAATAGGTGACCATGGCGCGTTTAGTGGAGATGGAGTCGGCGTATGGCAAACACCAGTAGCCACAATCTAACTGATTGGTATACACCCAGTTGCTGTCTGTTTCCAAATAACAGAAGTCGTTGTCGGGTCCTCCAATCTCATTTTCCTCCAGACGGCCATTCTCAGGGTTTCTCACCAAGGTGGGGGCATAGTAACGTCCATGCTGTGGAAAATAGCTGTCGCGATAAAGGAGTGTGGCAGCAGAGATGACCGAGTCGGCATCGGCATCCATCAGGCGATGGAGCACTTCGTAGCTTCTGGCCTCGTGGCGTGCTTCAGTTTGGGCATATGCAGCTGCCGTGTTGACAGCCGTCTCCACATTCGACACATGGCCACTTATTACGTTGATGGCTGCTTCCATCGAACGGCGAACTTGACTGTGAGCT
>JAEEGK010006874.1_pt1 | contig 27241 bp, 19 predicted proteins | sample 8958771 | NCBI WGS metagenome assembly JAEEGK01 (sample SAMN16246547, study PRJNA631951) | gut metagenome | biome: gut microbiome; feature: rumen; material: SC-attached | host: Bos | place: Iran: Karaj | collected 2018-10 | reverse complement strand
CAAAACAGAATAAACAACAATAAATAATTAAGATATTAAAGAAGGTAATTATACTGATGTTAAACAAAAAAATATAATCATTTAAAATGAAGGAAAATTATAAATAATAAAATATATATTAACTTATTGAATAATTAAAAAAATAGTAATATTGTATTTATACATTAATATTATCTTTTATAACAAACAGAAAAAATTAAGTATTTTATATATAATATATAAATTACTTTTTATTCACTTTTTGAACGTTCTTTAATTTCATCCTTTAAACATTCAATTTCTATAATATCACTTATACTCATTTTTGGAATTTTAATAAAATCTTTTTCTTCTTTTGGAAAATTTTCATATTGATATTTAAATTGATATTTTCTACTATAATTTTTCATAGTAGAAATAAAAATATTATCATGAAAAAAAATATTATTTTGTTTAAAAATTTCTTTTTTATTTCTTTCAAAATGTTTTTTCATAATATTTTCAACAGGACTAAATTCTTTAATTAACATTGAATAAACTTCTTTAGAAATTTTTTCATTTTTAATTTTCTCTTTTAATTCCTTTTTCCTTTCTAATTCTTTCATATGATTAATATTTTTTAACATAATATTTTCAATATTCTTTTTTTTTTCATCATTTAAATTATGTAAAATAATAACAGAACTTCTTCTAAATCTAGGAAATTTAATTATTGAAGATAATTTAGGAGAAATTAAAGAAAACCTATTAAAAGGAACTTTAATAGAATTTTTATTTTTACTTGATCTTTTATTATCTTTAAATAAAGAATTATTTTTGTCATCAGAATTTAAATGAATAATATCATTATTTTCTTCTTTTAAATGACCAATATAAAATCTTTTTTTCTTTTTTTTTTCTAAATTTTGAAAATTTCCTCTTTCAGTATTTTGACCAGAAGACAATTCATAATCTTTTGGAATTTTTATTTTATAATGTCTTATATCTGTACTTCTCTTTTTCAATGAATTATTATGTTTTTTTATTATATTTAATATTGGAACATGATAATTATTATATTTCTTATATCCTAATTCTTTTTCTATTTTTAAATATTCTTTTTTATCTTTTTTTCTCTCTGTCTTTGAATAATACGAAGGAATATTTGTTAATAAAAAACGATCTAATGTTTTTATGTCTTTTGATGATATATTAAAATTTCTTTTTTTTGAATTTTCTCTTTTTTCTTTTTTTGGATATAATGAATTTTCAGAAAGAGATTTTATATGAGAAAAAGAAGATTTTGTATAATAATTAGTTATATCTGTTGTTCCTGTTTTTGAAGATAATAAATCTTTAATAATTAAATTTCGACTTTTCATTATATTTTTTTTAATTTTTTATTTTTTTTGGGAATTGTTATTTATTTATGTAATATTTTTTTTATAGTAAAAATGAATAAGAATATTATGATACTTAATTTAGAAAAATTTAATTTTGATGAAAATAAATTTAAAATTCCTTTTTTATTCGAAACTTGGAATTGGGAAGGTGATGAAAGTATTTTACCTTTTAAATGGATTGATTTAATTAAATATTCAGAATTATTAGAAAAAAAAAATGAAAATTTTGATTTTGATAAAATTAATATTTATTTAAAAGATAATTATTATGGTTTAAATAGTTTTGATAAATTAAGTTTCTTTTTTATTACTAATAGATCTGATGTTACTGGATGTGCTTATTTAAATAAAAATAATGGTTTAATTGATTATTTTTTGGTTAATAAAAAATTTTTTGGTAATGGAGTTGAATATGGTTTATTTAAATTATTATATAATAGAGCTATTGAACTTAAATTGAATTCAATTTCTATTAATTTAGATTTAACAAACTTTAAAGAAGATTTTTTTTCTGATATTGGTTTTATAAAACCTTAATATATTATAATTAATAATTTAAATTGAAAAATATTAATTTTTATAATGAAAATTTGGATTAATTTGAAAAAATCTTATGTTATAATAAAGAAACTTACAATAAATGTTATGAAAAAATAAAAGTAAATTTTATGAAATTTTTTCAAAATCATTAAAAAGAAAAAAAAAATAAAAAAAATTATTATTCAAATAAAAAAAATGAACAAAAAAAAATAAAAATTAAAAATAATAAATAAAATGAGAAGATCACATTTAACAAAACCATTAATAACATTATATGGAAGAATAATATCAGAAAAAAACAATCAAGACATAATATACAAAACAAAAAATTTAGCATTAAACAATGAAGAATATTCAAAATATGTAGATACATACGAAAACTCAACACAACTTTCTTCATTTAAAGAACCAAATACTTCATCTTATCCTTAATTTAGAAATTTAGAATATATTTCTTTACAAAGATTAGATAATCAAACTTATGAACATTCTTTTAAAGGAAAATTACAAAAAAAAATAAATAAAAATAAATTTAAAAAATTATTTTTAGGAGCTGAAATAAATAATATTAAAACTAAAACTAAAACTGAAACTGATTTTAATTGTGAATTAGAAACTCAAGGAAATACAATTTTAAATACAATAGAAAAAATAAAAAAAAATGAAGAAGAAAAAATTGATCATCAAAATTTATTTTTATTATGTGAATTACTTTTTAAAGAAGAATATTATAAAGATTGTATATACAACGAAAAAAAAATATTTAATCATATAGAAGAATATGAAACATATTTAAAAAATAAATTAGTTTTTATGAAAGGAGCATCAGAAAATAGATTAAATATAACATCAAATTTATCTCATTCATTTTTAAATAAAAGATATGGTAAAATAGATTTAATATTAAATTCAATAAATATAGAAATTATAAAAGAAAATGAAGAAAATAAAAAATTAAAAATTGCAATTCCCTTTGATTACACTCCTTCTTTTTATTTATGTACATATGATGAATTAAAACAAATATTATTAGGTTTAATAATAATAGATAAAGAAAAAAAAAATTATAAATTTCAAACAAATTATTTTGAAAATTATTGGACAAAAATATTTGATAATTATGGTGAAATTATTCATTATAAAAATTTATTTAAATCTTTTAGAGATATTGATATTATTGGTAAAATTCAAATTCCTTCTTCTAATGATTTTTATCAATTTTTTATGAAACAACATGAAGAAGAATTTTATAATGAAGAAAATTTATCAATTGAAAATGTTTATGATTGGAAATTTAGAGATGTTTATAATAAAAAATTTAATACTTCTATTTTTAATTCTAATATCTCTCATTTTGAAATTGAAATTTTCTATAATAATGATAAATATATTGCATCTATTATTATGCCTTCTATTGAATTAAAATTATATAAGTTTGGAAAAAATTTAGTTGAGTTTTTAGATAAAGAATTATTTGTTTTTTGTTTACAAGAAAAATTCATTAATTGGGATTTCATTGTTACTAGATATTTATTTTCTTTGAAAAGATTTAGAATTTGTATTTCAAAGTTACTTTCAAAAACTCAAGCTAATTATTCTTATTTTAAAAATTTAATTTATATTTATAAAAATAATATTAAATTTTTTACTTTGAGGAGTGAGCCTTTAAAAATTTATAAATTTTCAGAAAATGATTTTTCATATTCTTTTATTCTCACTGATTCAAAAACCGAAAAAAATAATTTATTTAAAATTCTTCCTTATTCAATAAATGTATATTATTATCCAATAAATGAAGAAAAAATATTTTCATTTTATTTTACTTTAAAACAAATGAAAATATTATATTATGTATCAAAAAGAGAAAAATTAGAATCATTTATATTAAAATTAATTCACTTAAACCCCAAATCAAAAAAATTAGAATTAGATTATAGTTACTTTAATATCTTTAATAATTTTACAAATGAAAGAATAAAAGAATATTTAGAGATGTTTGAAAAAAGAGTAAAAATAAATAGTTCATACAATGTAACAGATAATAAGCCTTCAAAAATAACAAAAGAGACATTTCAAGTAATAATAATAAAACCACATTTTGAATCAATAAGATTAAAAGATATAGAATCATTATCAAATTTAAAAGATAATAATATGGTATATTCATGTACAAGTAATGAATTAAGTGATAAAATGTTAAATCAATTAGTTAATAATGAAATAGAAAATTGGCCAAAAATAATTCAAGGTTTTAATATTAATTTAGAAGATATGTATAATAGTAATAATTCTATCTTAAATAGAGATAAAACTATTACTTATAATTTTACTAAATTTACCCTGAATTCTAATCTAAGAAGAAATACTATATTTGATAAAAATGGTGTTTCTAAAAGACATCAAAGTGAAAAAAAATTAACTGCTGTTGCTGGAGGAAAAAAATCTTTCAGTAAAAGTAAAACTATATTAAATCTTAAAAAATAATAATATTTTTTTCACTAATTTTTTTTAAATTAAAAGTATTTTAATCTTGTATTTTTTGGATTCAATATTCATTTATTTCTTTTTTTTTGTATTTATTAATTTATCATTTTATTATTCTTATTTTCATTAAATTTACCATTTAATTTTGATTTGAATTTAAAATGTGATGTTTTTAATTTTTATTATTTCTGTTAATTATTTTTTAGATAAATGAATAATGAGAGAAAAATAGAGAAAGAATAGAATGCTAAGATTAAAAAGAAGATGAAGAAAGATGAGAGCAAAAAATAAATAATATAGCATTTATAAAAGAAATAAATAGTATAAAATTAAAAAAGATAAATTTTTTATTTAATTGTCATTTTTACTTTTAAAATATTTTGAATAAAATATAGGAAAAATGCTAAAAAATATCTTTAAAGTCTTTCTTAATTATATTTAAACATTTGATAATAAAATATACAATGAAGAATATGATGAAAAAAAGAAAAATTTTATTTTTTTATAAGAATATTAAATTTAGATATTTTTTCTTTTTTTAATTTTTTAATTAAAACTGATTTTTTTTATTTTTAATTTTTCAAATATATTTTATATATTTAAATGGTTTATGTACAAAATTATGAAAAATGGCAAATCACTTTTTTAAATGGCAAAAAATTTAACATTGTGAACTCTCAAAATGAAAATGAATGTTATAAAATTGAATTAAATAACAAGAAGAGTAATGAAATTAATGAACTTATTAAATCTTTTTTGCAATTTGATTTTTCAATTGATAATGAAAAAAATTTTAATATAAAATCTGAAACTTTCCCAATGAAAGAAAATGATGTAAGTATAAGTGTTTTAAAATCAAAAATAAATAAAAATTCTTTAGAAAGAGAAATTTATAAAAAACCAAAAACTAACAAATTTAAAAATATAAATTCAATGGCTTTTTTTCCAATATTAAATATTATATTATTATCCTATTTTAATCAAAATGAATTAAAAGTATATTTTTATATATTTGAATTAGAGAATCAAAATTATAAATATAAAGCAATTATAGATAAAGGAGATAGTGAAAATACAAAAATTACTTATATTTGTGTTAAAGAAGATGATGATAAATATTTTTTAACAGCATCTGAATATTTTACAATAAAAGAATGGACAATTGAAAAAAAAGAGGATAAATATTCTATAAGCAATGGAAGAACAATAAATGATACAGCACATAATGAAGAAATAATTAAAATATTATATTGGAAAGATAAAATTATATCTTTATCAAAAAAAGAACCAATTAAATTTTGGAAAAATGAAAATGCAATTTTATTAAAAAAATATAATACTATTTATTCAATATTAAAATTAAATGATAATGAAATTGTTGCTTCTGGACTTGGTGGAACTTTTTTTTATGATTTAAATGAATGTAAACTCAAAAAAATATTAGATAATGTTAAATGTCAAAATAAATATTCTTTAATTAGAATTAATGAAAAGGAAATTCTTACTTTTTATAAAAATACTATTTTCATTGTTTCAATAAATAGTAAAGAAATTTCTTTAACACAAACAATTGAAATCGAGAATTACGTAGGAATAATTAAAAAAGGTATATTTTTATTTCTTCTAAATTTCAAAAATCAAGAAATTTATGCTACAGTCTATACAGTTATTAAAAACAAAGAACAAAAAAATACCATTAATCCTTTGAATCCACCAGGTAATATCTCTTTAGCTTCAGGTAATCTTACTTTTTTATGTGATTCTCAAACAAATTTTTTTGCTTTATATACATTAAGTGGAGAGGTCACAATGATAAATATTGACTTTTTTTCTTTTTTAAATCTAGAAATTTGAATGATTTTCTATTTTTATTAAATACTGATTCACAATAATAATATTTCTTAAAAATAAATTTGAATAATCAATAAAAATTAATGAGATTATATTTTTTTTATAAAACTAATATTATTAATTCCAAAAGAAAAAAACTCTTACAAGAAGCAAATCAATTTTTACTCAAATAAGAATTTATTTTCATGCAAATAAAATGGTATATTAATAAAAAAAAATTAGATAAATTAATTAGAAAAAAACATATTTCAAATAAATATTTCATTAAAACAATTAACAGAATTTAAAAAAGAATATAATAAAATTTCAATTAAATTTATTTCCATTTTTTAGTAAAAGAATTCCAATAAAATTATGTATATCAATTTTTTTGTTTTCCTTCAATTGTAGATAATAGAAATTTATTTAAATGTTATGTAAAAATTGGGAAACCCAAAAAAATGAAGATTTAATTCAAAAAATAATTTCAATAATTTTAAACATTCAAATTTTATAAATACATATGATAAATATGTAACGTATTATAAATTATCATTTCTTCCTTAGTGATTTAGTATAACTGATCAAAGTTATATAAATTATTTTTCATTAAATAACGAAAATTTTTTTAAAATACAAATTTAATTTTTTACCGAAAGAATCTTTTTTTATTTGACTGATATTATAATTATTTACTTTTTACTTTTTTTAATTAAATATAATTAAATAGATTTTCTTGAAAGAGAAAAAAATAACTTATATTTTTTCAATAAATAAACAGGATTTTTATAGAGGAAGAATAAACAATGTTCAAAAAATAAATGAAAGGAATAAAGTGATAAATAATGAAAATAATGATTGGGAAGATAATGAAGAAGATGATTTTGATAAAATTGAAAATGAATATATGAAAAAAAAGGAAAATGAATTAACAATATAAAAGATAAAGAAGTTGCTCTGAATAAATATAAAAAAGAAGAAATAAATGAAGAAAAAGAAAAAATTGATGATAATAATATAATAAAAAAATTGATATTTTTTATAAGAACGATGATAAAGATAAACATTCAAATAATTATCAACATCAAAAACAATTTTTTCCAAGTTTATATCAAAATACATAAAGGAGAAGTTAAATCAGGAAGAATAAAAAGACCTAGTAATAAAGAAAAAAAATTATTTGAAAATTTCCAAAATGTAAACAATAATATTTGGAATAATAATTTAAATTACTATAATTTTCAAAGTAATATTCAACAATATGAAGTTAATAAGTTAAAAAATGATTTTATTCTTCCTTCTATTTATAATAAATACTATTCAAAATAAATATAATAATATTTTTAATGGAAATAAAACTTTTACTACTTTTTCTAACATCAATGGAATTAATATAAATGACATATAAGCTTATAAATTATATGTTAAACTAAATAAGTTAATTATTTATTTTTAAAATAATATGTAAAATATCTCCATTTCTTACACAGTAATCTTCTAATATTTTTTCGGGGTTAGAAACTTCAAAATCTTTTCCTTTACATACTATGCGAATATCTCCGGGAATAACACCTAATTTCTCAGCAATTTTTGGTATAACTTCTGTTTTAATTTTGTCTGTACTATTACAAATTATATCGCAGTCTTTTCTGTGGAGTGCTCTGATTGTTAAATTTAAAATCTTACTCATTTTATTATTACATAGTTATCTCTTTTTTTTATATTTTATTTTGGAGAAACTTTATTTATCATAATTAATTGATATTAATATTGATTAACTATAATTGTAAACTTTAAATATGCAAAATATGAGGAAAAGTTTTTATTCTGTTTTAATTATGAAATTGAATATTTAAAAAATATTAATGAATTCTTCAATATGATATAATTTTAAAAAATTTGATTGTACAAATTTAGTAGAATTGTTTGAAGAAAAAGTAAAAAATTATCTTTTCATATGTGATTGTTCCTAATTATATTCAAATTAAAGAGTTTGTTTTTGATTAAAATTTATGGAATCTATGAAAAATTTAGTTAATACTATTAAAAAATATAAGGAAAAAAAAGAAAATAATATTTTTGAAGCTAAAGTTTTAACTGAATTATTCAATTTCATTATGAATTATTAATTAAAAATAAAAAAAGAATGAACAAATTATAAAATTTTCTAAACCCGATATTACAATATACTAAATAACTGAAAATCTAAATAATAATTTTTTAATATAAAAAAAATTATTTTTACATAAATATATAAAAAAGAATTAATTTCACAAAACAAAATTGTTTTTTGAATGGAAATGAATGATAAAGAAAATTCAGAAAATATAAAAAAAGAGCAAATTTTAAAGAGAACAACATTAATCCAAGAAAATGAAAAAAGTAAAAAAAAGTCAGATTCCTCATTAGAAACAACTAAAGAGGAAAAACCAATATTAAATATAAAAGAAAATTCTTCAAACGATATAGGAAAAAATGCAACATTAGCAAATTCAGATATATCTTTAAATGATATGATAAAAATAGCATTAACAAAAGAAATAGATATAAATAGTTTAATGATAAAAAGTAATTTTTCAGATAATGAATTATTAAAAAAAGGTTTTTCCTTATATAATGCAGAAAAAATATTATTATTAGGAAAAGGATTTTTTGGTATAATTGAGAATTCAACAGTTGGAATAATGATATTAACACAATATAGATTTGTATTTAAATTTCTATATGAAAAAACTGAAAAAAAAATGAATTTTTCAAATGACTTTTTTAAAATTCCATATATTTTAATTACAAAAATAGAGAAAAAACCATATAGAGAACCAAATATAATATCAATAATAATTAGTGTAAGAGATGGAAGAAATATTCAAATATATATAATAGGAGAAAACCAGAATAAATTTTTAGAAGAATTACAAAATAAATCTTTTCCCTTAAAATTCGATTTATTTTCTTTTCCTAAGGATTTTAATGATGATTTAAAAAGAGAAAAAGAAGAATTTAATGGATGGAAAATATATGATATGTATAATGAATATAAGCGTCAAGGTATAAATTTCCAAGATGAAAAATTTCCATTACGTTTATCACACATAAATTCAAATTATAAATTAATACCAACATATCCAGATAGAATAGTAATACCAAGAATAATAACAGATGAAGAATTAATAGAAGCAAGTAAATATAGAACAAATAATAGATTACCTACATTATCATATTTATATAAATTAAAAGACTCAAATAAATTTTCTGGTATTTGGAGATCTTCTCAATTTAAAGGAGGTTTAATGGGAGGAAATAAAAGTGATGATGATGTTAAATTAATTCATTCTATTGAAAATTTAGGAATTGGAGAATTAATTATTTATGATGCAAGACCTTATATTAATGCCTTAGCTAATCGAGTTAATGGAGGTGGATTTGAAAATGTTGAAAATTATAGTAATGTTATTTTAAAATTTTGCCAAATTGAAAATATTCATAAAGCTAGAGATTCTATGGATAATTTAAGAAATATTTCTAATAATAAAAATATTATGTTTGATAAAAATTTCTGGAGTAAAATTGAACAAACTTTATGGTTAGATTTCATTATGAATTTATTAAAATTTGCTCATGAAATTAGTGAAAAAGTTAAAAATGGAAATAATGTTTTAATTCATTGTTCTGATGGTTGGGATAGAACACCTCAATTAGTTACTTTATCTCAAATATTATTAGAACCTTATTATAGAACTTTAATTGGATTTGCTGTTTTAATTGAAAAAGATTGGTTAAGCTTTGGTCATCCTTTTGCAAAAAGAAGTGGAATTTCTGAAAAAAAAGAAGAAAATGAAAATGAAAGATCTCCTATATTTATTCAATTTTTAGATTGTGTTCATCAATTATTAATGCAGTATCCTAATTCATTTCAATTTAATGATGAGTATTTAATTTTTATTGCTTTACATTATAATTTAAATTTATTTGGAACTTTTATGTTTGATAATGAAAAAGAAAGAATTGATAAAGATGCAAGATATAACACTCCTTCTTTATGGACTTTTATTTTTAAAAACAAAGATAAATATATTAATCCTTTTTATGATGAAAATTCTCAAAGAGTTATTCAACCTAATTATGGATATTATAATATTAAATTATGGTATAATTATTATTTAAGATATAATTATAATATTTTTAATAATACTTTTGCTTTGAAGGAAAATGATAAAAAAATCTACTTTTATGATAGTGAGTCTTATTATAATTATGTTAAAAAAGAAGAAGATAAAAAAATCAAAAAATATAAAAATGCTTTAAGCGAAGTTTATAGTGTTTTGAAAGATAATGAAGAATTATATAATCAATTATCTTCAGAAACTAAAAAATTATTAGAAAATCCAAATACTTTAAACAAACCAAAATCCATTTTTTCAAAGTTGACTGAAAAATAATAAAAAACAAAATAAAACTTCTTATTTATTATTATTTATTTATTAAAATAATCGTTAATTAATAAACCAAAAAAATAGAAAAATTTAAGAAAAAAAATTGAAAATTCGATGTTTTTTATTTATGAGTTTGAGAAGTAAATATATCTTTTATAGTTATTTCCAAAAGAAATAGATGTCTTAATAAATAATATTTTCACTTCTTTTTTAAAAATCATTTAAATCTTTTTCTTGGGAAAATCCTTTTTCATTATTTTTAACATTTTTAAAATAATGGTATTGGAAATGTTCTTTTGAATAGTAATTTATATATTCAATCTATTTTTTTTTAAGGAATTAACAATCTTTCTATAATTTAAAAAAAAACAAAAAATAAAAGTTAATTGATTTCTTTATTAATTATTTTATTACATATCCATCTTAACTTTCAAATTTAAATAAAAAATGTTTTATAATAATTCTATATAAATTTCCTCTTCAAAAAAATTAAAATTTAAATTAAAAAATGCGCCATCAAATATCTACATTATCAACAGATCAATCAGATGAAAATATAGACACAACTATTTCAATAAACAATGACAATAATGAAAACATAAATCCTAACCAAAACAAAAATAATGAATTTGAAATAAAGCATAAGAATAAATTAATAAAACAAAAAGAAAAAAAAACATCGAATATTCAAGAAAGATATTTTGGGAAAAACTTAATAAATTATAATAATAATGAATTAAATGATACAAATATAAATAATCTAAATGAAAAACAAGAAATTTCTTTTTCAGTGAAATCAACATTTACTCTAAATAAAAATAATTTTTTATCTCAGCCTTTATTACCAATTGAAAAATGTACTTTTGAACCTTATGAATTAGAACAAATAAATAATCCTCAATATTGTATAGAATATTCAAAGGAAATTTTTTCTTTTTTAAAATTAAATGAAAATATAAATATACCATTATATAAAAATACAATATTATCTAAAACTGAAATTTCAGAAAGATCAAGACAAAAATTAATTGATTGGATAATTTCAGTTCATACTAAATTTAATTTATTACCAAATACATTATTTTTAACAGTAAATTTAATTGATAGAATAATAGAAAAAAAATCTGCATATATAAAATCATTTCAATTATTAGGAGTAACGGCTTTACATATTTCTTCTAAATTTGAAGAAATTTATCCTCCTGAAATTAATGATTATATTTTTATTTCTGGTAATTCTTTTAAAAAAGAAGATATTATTAAAATGGAAAATAATATTTTAGATCAATTAAATTTTGATATTTTATGCATTTCACCTTATATTTTTTTAGATAGATTATATTTTATTTCTAGAGAAAATAATATTGATATTTATTATTTATGCTCTTTCTTTATTGAATTTAGCTTTTTAAGTGTTGAAATTATGAAAAATAAACAAAGTTTAATTGTTGCTTCTATGTTTTATTTATCTTTAAAATTTGTTTATCCTAAAAAATATAATATTTGGGATTCTAAATTTCAAATTCATACTGGGTATAAAGAAAATATTATTAAAAGAGTTATTAAGGATTTTATATGCTTTTTCAAAGCAAATATTAAAGATAAAAGAAATAAAATTAATCCTCTTTTTATTAAATATAATCATGATAAATTTGGAAATATTTCAGAAAAATATTTGGGGAAATATAAATAAAAAAATTATCTTTTTTGTAAATAATTAATTTTTCTTTTGTTTATGATAAGATTATTTAATATATATAACTAATTATCAAAAGTTATTTTTTCAAATTAAAAACAAACTAATTTTTTCATTTTACAACAAATAAAAAATAAAAAAACATTCAAATTTATATTTCCTAAAAAAATATAATTTGATTCATATTTTTATAATATATAAAATGTTTTTTTAATATTTTAATTTTTATTTTTATTTTGTGTTTTTTTCGTTTGTTCAAAAAATTTTTATTTTTTTTTTAATTTTTTTTCAGGTTTTGTTACATTTATTTTCTTGCGAATAAAAATTTTTTATTTTTAAACAAATCATTTTAGAAAATTAGATTTAATTTTAGATTCTTTGTTCTTTAAAAGTATTTTTGATAATCATAAATAATAATTTCATCAATAATTTTAATAAATTTATTTCTTAAATAATTATTCAAAATACCATTTATTCCATAAATTATACTAAAAATAATTTATAAAAAAAATAAAAAAGAATTATAAATTTTTAATTCATCGTAAACGAACTAAATATAAATTAATATAAAATGTATATAACTTCAAAATTCCAAAATAAATAATATAAAATGAAGAAAATTTTTTCTTTATTATTAATTTCATTATTGGTCAATATTCTTGCTGATGAAAGAGTAGTACCTGACCATCGTTTCCCTGTTCACCAACAAGAACAAACTCAAAAACAACAACAAAAAGTACAACAACCACAACAACCTCAACAACAAAAACATCAACAACAAGAAGAACAAAAACACCAACAACCACAAGAACAAAAACATCAACAACCACAACAACAAAAACACCAACAACCTCAACAACAAAAACACCAACAACCTCAACAACAACAACACCAACAACCTCAACAACAACAACACCAACAACCACAACAACAACAACACCAACAACCACAACAACAAAAACACCAACAACCACAACAACAAAAACACCAACAACCTCAACAACAAAAACACCAACAACCTCAACAACAACAACACCAACAACCTCAACAACAACAACACCAACAACCTCAACAACAAAAACACCAACAACCACAACAACAAAAACACCAACAACCACAACAACAAAAACACCAACAACCACAACAACAAAAACATCAACAACCTCAACAACAACAAAAACACCAACAACCTCAACAACAAAAACACCAACAACCTCAACAACAAAAACATCAACAACAAGAAGAACAAAAACACCAACAACCACAACAACAAAAACACCAACAACCACAACAACAAAAACACCAACAACCACAACAACAAAAACACCAACAACCTCAACAACAAAAACACCAACAACCTCAACAACAACAACACCAACAACAAGAAGAAGAAAAAGGTGAAGAACAATTACCAGAACATGTAAAAGAAGAACTTTATGAGGTACCTCAACAACATGAAGATAAAGAAGATTTAGAAGTTCCTGAATCAGGAATTAAAGATGAACAAGAAGTAGAAGATGAAGGAACAGATGAAGAACTAAGTTCAGCACTTTCATCATTATATGACAAATTAGTAGATGATCAAGAAATGATGGATAAACTATTCAATAAAGATCAAGATAATGATAATGAAGATCTTGAAAATTTAGATAATAAAATTAATGAAAATAATAATGAAATTTTAATTCATGAGTCGAATATAGAAGGTAAAAATAATAAGAAAAATGCTCTTAATAATAGGTTAGCTGAAGTTGAATCTGATATTGCTCAATTAAAACAAAAAATTGATGATGTCAAAAATAATGAAATTACTGAACAAAAAGAAATTAGTGAAGATGCTCGTAAAAAAAAAGGATTACTTGATGAAATTGCTAGAGCTCTTCATCTTTTAATGGAAATGCGAAAAAAAAGACCAAAAAGAAGACATGAAGAAGTTGAAGCTCCTGAAAGTGGTGTTGAAGAAGACCAAGTACTTCAAGAACCAGAAGAACCACCTAAGCCACATGAACATGAACCACCTAAGCCACATGAACATGAACCACCTAAGCCACATGAACATAAACCCCCTAAGCCACATGAACATGAACCACCTAAGCCACATGAACATGAACCACAAGAACCAGAAGAGCTACAAGAACCAGAAGAGACACATGAACCAGAAGAGTTACAAGAACCAGAAGAGCTACAAGAAACAGAAGAGACACATAAGCCACATAAGCCACATAAGCCACATAAACCACATAAGCCACATAAACCACTAGGGCCACATATGCTCAATTGGCCATTTAAGCTAAAAAAAGATGAAGAGGAAGAAGAAAGCGAATTAAATGAAAAAGAAAGAAGAAAAGAGGAGAAAGAAGCAGAAAAAGAAAGAAGAAAAGCTGAGAGAGAATTAGATAAATTAAATAAACATCAACAAAAACAATTATCACAAGACAAAGAAGAAGAAGAAGAAGATGATGGAAGATTACATTGGAATTTGAATACTCCATTTGGAACATATGGAGCATCAATGTCAAAGGAAAATCCTTTATCAAAATTATTTTCATTAATCCAATCAAAAAAACCACATAATCTAGATTTAGCAATAAATATCCTTAAAAATGTATTAGGTAAATTAAAGCATGAAATAGCAGATGAATATGGAGAACTTAAAGATGATTCATTTGAGGAATTAAAAGATTTAGAAGATAAATTACATGAATCAGAAAATTTAGCAGAATTCTTAAAAAAAGAAGTGGAAAATGTAGAAAAAGAACTTTCTGAAGAAAAAGAAGACCTTGGAAAATTAACTGAAAATATTATGGACTTTAATAAAGAAAGAGAAAATAAAAATAAAAGAGGAAATGGAAGATTAGAGAGATATATGAAAGATAAAGCTAAAAGAGATGAACAAAAAGAAATTATTGATGAAATTAAAGAAATATTTAATGATAAAGTTTTACCTTATGAAGATTCTTTCCCTGATGCTGTTAAAGAATTAGATAAAGTTACAAAAGAATTAAAAAATTAAATACAGTATTCTTATTTATTAAGTGACAATTTTTAATTTTTTTGTATTAAAAATGTTAAACAAAATTTTTTTTTATTTTTCAAATAATTAATATAAATGAAAATTATAAAGTAAATATAATTATTTCAACAATTAAAATTTGTAATAAAAAATTGATTAAATAATAAAAAATAATTGATTTTTTTTCTTTATTTATTAAAATGAAAATTATAAAGATTTCTTAATTGAGCATCTTCATTTTTTTTTAATTCATACATTTGCATTAACTCATCATATTCTTGTTTAGCTTGTAACAATTCATTATTTAATCTTTCTTTATCAGCAGTTAATTGATTATAAGTTTCTTGTAAAGAGTTTAAATTAGATTCAACCAATTTTTTATTTTCTTTAATTGATTCTAAATTATATTTTGCAGCTAAATTTTCTTGAATTGCTCTATTTAATTCTTTCTGTAAATTTTTTTTCATATCTCTTAACATTGTTAATTCATTATGATCTTTCCTATTTTTCATTATTTCTTCTTCTGCCATTTGCTTTATTTTTAAATTTTCTTCTTTCATTTCTTGTTCTTTTAATTTGGAATTTTGTAAATTTTGAGTTATTTCTTTAAATTCTTTTTTTAAATTCGATTCTTTTTCTTGAAGTGATTGAATTTGTTTATTTAATTTATCAAGTTGATATTTCTCTCTATTTAAACTTTTTGCAGTTTTAATAACCATTCTTTCATTCATTTTCTTGATTAAATATAATTAAAGTAAAAACAATAAAAATTATTTAAAAAAAATATATAATAAAATAAATCAAATGATAAATTAAACTGTATTTTAAAATATATAAATGCATTTTATTGAAAGGTTATTTTTTAATTATTTTTATATTTAAAAATAAATTAAAATAATTTATTAATTTAACAAAGACAATCAAAAAAAAGAAGATTAAATACTCTGAATAATTATTATATTTAATTTTTTTTAAACATTAAAGATTTTCAAAAAAAGTAGATAATATTATTTTATTTTTTTAATCATTCTAGACTTTCTATAACAATTAATTTAGTATTATTACTTTCTTCATTTTCTTCTTTTAGATTTTTTTTATATTTTAATAATTTTTTGAGATGTAAAACTTTTGAATTTATATTTTCTTGACTATTACTTTTTTGTAATTTTTTAATTTTAATTGTTTTTTCATTTTTTTGTGAATTATAATCTTTATTTATTATATTTCTAAAAAAATCAAGATATTCTTTATAAGCATTATCTTTATTATTTTTTTTAACTTTTTGTCCAACAACTTCATAATTAAATTCAAAAGTATTTTCTTTTGAATTTTTTAAGTTTTGTTTTAACTTTTCTACAATTTCCTTTTCTAAAATACTTTCTTTTGTTTTTTTTTTTTCTAAAATTTTTTCTTCTAATTGTTTTTCATATAATTTTCTTTCAGCTTCATGAATTTCTATTTTTTCATTGAAATCAATTAATTTTTTTTCTAAATTTTTTTTATTAAAAAAACTTCTATTTAATAATTGATTAAATAATTCAATTCTTTTATTGACAATACCATCTCTTTTAGAATATGAATCAATATATAATTGAGGTTTTCTTTGAAGACTTTGAATTTCATTTATAAAATTTTGGGTTTTGATTAAATGATTTTTTTCTTTGTTTTTTTCTAATTGTATTTTTTTATCTTCAATTTCCCATTTTTTCTTTTTTTCTTCGTAAACTTTATTAAATTCTTCAAAAAGATTATTTTGTTCTTTTTCATTTGATAAATTTAAAATATTATTTTCTTCATTTTCTTCTTTTTTATTATTAATATTTGGTTTTAAATGAGATTGATTTAAATAAGGTAAATAAAAATGATTAAATAATAATTCCATATTATCCCATTTTTTATCAAAATTTTCTCCTATATATTTCACATTTTCGGCTTCATTTTTAACAATATTTTTAGTATTTTTATAGTAACCAATCGAAGAATTTAAATTTTTATTAATTAATTGATTATTATTATCTAAATTTAAATTTGTTATTATTGAAGAAGAAGTTTCATTTAATTTTTTATCTGAATTTAAATTTGATTTTAATATTTTATTTGAATTAAATATTTTACTTCTTTTTGAATTGTTATTTTTAATATTATTTATTGTTCTATTTATATTATTAATTGTAATTTTATATAATTTAGATGCTTCTTTTCCTCTTTTTGTTAATTTTAATAATTTTTTTAAATCAATTTTAGACTCTTCTTTTTTTTGTTTTTCTGAATTATCTAAATTATTATTTTTTATATCTTTATATGATAATAAATTCATATTTTCTTTTGAAAAAGAAAAATATTCTTTTGGAAAATCTTTATTATTTGTATTAATATTCCCTATATATTTTTTATATTTATCCATATTATCATTAAATTGTTTTGCTTCTTCATCCATTATATTATTTAATATATCTTTTTGAGACAATTTTAAATTTTCACTTAAATTATTTTTATTAATTTCTTCACCAATAGATTTAATTATTGGTCTAAAAATTTTAGATTGTACTGTTGCATTTAATTCTTTATTTTGATTATCTTCTCTTTTTCTTTGAATTATATTTTGTAATTTATCTCTATATTTTTTATCTTTTTTACCAAATTCTTTAATTTTAGATATAATTTGTTTTCTTATTTTTATGATTTCTTTTATATTGTTTTTATTTATTTTCTTCTTTAATTTTTGAATTTCTTCATCAACTACATTACTTTGAAAATAATTATCATTTAATATATTATTTGATAATTGATAATATTTTGGCTTTTGTTTTATTAATAAAGATTCTAAACTATTTCCAATTTTAACACTTTTATATCTTAATTGGCTTAATTTTATAAAATTATTAAAATTTTTTCTTGAATTTTCATTGAATTCAGAAAAAATAGAATCTATCTTAATTCTATCTTTAAATCTATCAGTATAAGAAGAAAATTTATCAAATAAATTTAAAATTAATTCATTAGGACTCTGTTCTTTAATATTCATTATAATTAATTATTACTATTTAAAAATTAATACATTTAAAAATGAATTAATTATAAACAAAAATAAAGTTTATTAAAAATAAAAACAAAAAGAAAATTTAAAAAAAATTTATTAAAAAATGAATGAAGATTCCTCAAACACAGAAAACGAAATAAATACATCAAAAAATGAAATAATAATAATGAAATATATAGAAAATAACAAAACTGAAGATTTAGTAAATTTAATAAAAACCAAATTAACAAAATATGAAATAGCAGAAATGCGTTTTGGACAAAATTCAGAGACAATATTACATAGATTAATAATAATGGATATTCAAACATTATTTTCAAATACATTTGCATCATTAAAGGAAAAATTTTTAAAAGAAGAATTTATTCAATTTATAAATTTACAAGATATCCAAGGTAATACAGCATTATTATATGCAGTATTTAAGGGAAATTACGACATAGTAAAAACATTAATAGAAAATGGTTCAGATTATAAAATGAGAAATTTTATGGGTTTAAGTGTAATGCATATGTGTGCTCAAGGGGATAAACCTTCATTATTAATTTATTTTAAAGATAAATATAATTTAGATATTTATGATAGAGATTTTAATGGGAATACTCCTTTACATTGGGCTGTTAATTCTGCTTCTGAAAATTCTATTAATTTCCTCATTTCTTGGATGAAAAATATTAATTTTGTTGATAAAAAAGGACAAACTCCTTTACATATTGCTATTCATACTTTAAGACCTAAATTAATTAAGAAATTATTATATAAAGGTGCTGATTTATATATTAAAAATAAAAATGGAGAAAGTGTTTATGATATTATTTCTGAAAATAATGATAATAAAGAATTTGAAAATGTTTTTAGAGTTGTAACTGAAAGTAAACCAATGAAATATTGTATTTATAGTGAAAATAAAGAAAATGAATCAAAATGTTGTAATATAAAAAATAGGAAATTAAATTTATTTAATTCAATAATGTTTCTATCATTACATATATTAAGTGAAATATTAATATATTTTATTCTTCTTCCTTTTGAAGATACTTTCATAAATAAAATATTATTTTTCTCAATATTAACATTATTACTTTTCTCTTTTATTTTAGTTCATAAAAGTGATCCTGGAATAGTGAAAAATACAATAGATTTAACATGGTTAGAAATGGTAGAAAATAAATATTATATTAATAATTATTGCCCTTATTGTAAATGTCAAAAAACAATAAAAGTAAAACATTGTCATATATGTAAAAAATGTGTAGATGGATTTGATCATCATTGTAATTGGATTGATAATTGTATTGGAGAAAAAAATATAGGAAGATTTATTTTTTTTATTTTAATTGTTATTTCTAATTTAATTTTTAGTTATTATATTGCTTTTAAAGCATTTTTATCTAAAGAAAAAGTGAAACCTGCTGAAGATAATACTACATTCTTTGTTTTCTCTTGGATTTATATTTTAAATACTAAAGATATGGTTGCTGTTTTTATTATGAGTATAGCTATTTTTTTCTTTTTTCCTGTTTGCTTTGTTTTATGGGTCCAAATCAAAAATAGAGTATTTAAAACAAGAAGAAATTAATCAATTATTTAAAAAAATTATTTTAAAGTTCACTGAATGTTTAATTATGTTTTATTATTAAAAAAATTATTATGTTTTTAAATATTATCTATTTTTTTTTTGTTTTTTTACTTAATTTATTATATTTTTTGGATTTTAAAGAATAGATAATTTTTTTGTATATATTATAATTTAAGTGAAAAATTATTTAATATTGATAATAATGTTAAAAAAGAAACAAAATTAAAGAAAAATAAATGAATTACATGATTTCAAAAAATAAAGAGTTTATATTAATATTTTATAAAAACAAAAGAAGAAGATGTATGAAAAAAATACTTTTTTTAATCAAATTAAGAAAAAAAAGGAAATAAGAAAGAAATGAATTGAAGAAGAAAAAATAAAAATATAAATGATTCTTATATAAATAAAAAAATAAACAAAGTGAGTTAAATTGAATTTATTTATTTTGTTTATTTATAAATGTATTAATATATTTTTTTCCTTTTAATCTTCTTTTGTAAAATCAACAATATTATATAATTCTTCTATTGAATTAATTTTAGGTTCAACTCTTTCATAAATTTTATAAAACATTTTTCCATTAGCTTTAGCAACTTTTTTAGCTTCATTAGTATTTTTCATAAAATCAACAAATTTATCTTTTTCACATTCTTCTTTAGAAATTTCTTTAAAACAAGGATTTTGTTTAATCATAAAAACTTCCCATTCAAACAATTCTTCAACATCAGTAATAATATATAATCTTCCTCCAATTTTAATTAAATACGAATAATCATTTAATAAATATTTATTAATTATTCTTTTTCTATGATTATATTTCTTAAAATGAGGATCAGCAAAACAAAAGAACATTTTATCTACTTGTCCTTTATAAAAATAATTTAAGAGTAATTTCATAGTATTACTTCTTACAACAGAAATATTATTATATAATTTATTATCACTATTTAATCTAAGAGCTTTAATTTTTTCTCCAACATAATTAGTAACTTTATCTCTAATTTCCATTCCAATGGCTAAATCACCTTCATCTAAATATTCAGACATATTATATAATAATCCTCCATAACCACATCCAATATCTATTATATTTACATGAGGATTATCTAAAAAATTTTTTGGTAAATTTGATGTGCTTATTGGAGTATATTTTTCATTATTATAATTTATTGGATTTGTTGAAGTGTTTAAATATAATTTTGAATTATTTTTTGTATTTTGAGGATTAAATATTAAAGGATAATTTAATGACCAATCTATACATTCTGGAGAAAAAGGATATTGCATTGTTACATTTGATAAAGGATTACAATGTGCATGTTGACGATAATCTTTTTTTTTGGGGATTGTTATTTTCCCATTTTTGTTCTTTATTATTTCTTCTGATGATGATTCATCTGACATTTTAATTTCTTTAATTATTTTTAGATTGTTAATTAAATAATTTTTTTGATATTTAATATTAATTATTATAATTTTTAATATATTACCTAATAGGATTTTTTTATAAATAATAAAAGGAATAAAAAATCATCATTATTCCTAAAATTGGAAAAATTATCATTATTAATATATTTAATATCTTTTTTATTATGTTTGGTTCAAAAACAATTAAATGAGAACTTGCAGGAAAATAATAAGCAGTAAAACAAGTCATTCCACAACATATTCCTATAAATAATGTTATTTTATAAATTATAAATGATAAAAGATTTGTTAATAATAGGAAAAAAAATGTTATTAAAATATTTGTTGAAGTCATCATAATTTTTTGATGAAAAATTATTTTAATTTCTTCTTTAATTTTGTTTAATGATTCAGAAATTAATACTTGAATATTGATTGAAAATATGATTACAAGAATTACAAAAACATAATAAAACACATCATTTTTATTTTCTGATAATAGATACTCTATTGGATTATCAAAAACTAGTTTAATATTAAATGCTTCTGTGTAAAAATATAAAATTATCATAAAAGCCATCATTTCAACTATAATTATAGCCCAAGACCAATTTATTAAAATATTGACTCTTTTAAATGTTTTAGTGTAAAATCTATTAAAATGCAAATATATATCATTATGATTGTTAAAGATTATAATTAATATTTGTATATATATCCAAATTTCATTATTAAATTCTTCTTTTTTAATCCATTCTATTGTATATTTTGATTTTGATTGGATAATTAATTTAAATAATAAAATAAATTGTGTTATTATAATCGTAATTGAATTTATATATTTTAAAGGCAAAAAAATTGTAAAATACTCATATGAAAATATAAATTGAATAACTAAACAAACTCCAAACAAAGTAATTTTTGAATATAAATCTTTATCATTTATTATCTTTTTAAAGATAATAATATTTTTGAAAAATAAAATAGAAAAATGTTGAAGAATAATTAAATTACTAAATTTATAAATAAAATTAAACACTTCATAAATATAAGAAGTAGTTTTTCCAACATTATTATATACAAATTTATAATAAGATTGTTCCTTTTTTTTACTCATTTGTTCTAATAAAAGATTCATTGTATAAAAAGAAAAAAATCCAATTAAAATAACTTCCAAAAAACTAAATATAATTTTATTATATAAAATGACAAAAGGTAATAAAAAAAAGAGAATTGAAATAGAACTACTTGAAATATTGAAAATTGAAGGTAATTTATTTCCCATTAAAAATCTTAAATAACATTGACAAATACAATTTTTATCTTGAATATTACTAAATTCAATATCCGTTGAAAATTCTGGAGCTTCATCAATAACAGAATCTGGAATTAAATTCAAAGAAGATTCAGTAAGAGAAAAATTAACATAATTATTATTTTCCTCTGACATATTTTCCTTAAATAATAATTAATAATAAACAAAAATAAAAATGTCAAATGATTTAAATATTTAAATTAAATAAATAAAAAAAATAAAAATATTATTATTATCCCATAAAAAAATGATAACACGACCAAAAAAATTAGAACATAATCCAAACGACATTTCAACATATTCAAATTTTGATAAAATTCTTCAAAAATCTTTATATATTGAAGTAACATTAGATTTTAAAACAAAGACATTATATGGAGAAATCACATCAACATATAAATATATAGATAAAACAGAAAAATATTTAATTTTAGATTTAAAAGGTCCAAAAATACAAAATATATATAATATTCAAAGAAACCAAAAATATCCTTTAAAATATGAAATTATAGAAAATCTTCCTGATAAAAATGCTTTAGGAACACCATTAAAAATTGAGCTTCCTTTATTTGGACAAACAAAGCCAAATGAAATAAAAATAAAAATAGAATTTATAACAAATGAAAATTGTACTGCAATTCAATTTTTAAATAAAGAACAAACCCATTCCAAAAAATATCCTTTTATGTTTACTCAATGTGAACCAATTCAATGTAGAAGTTTATTTCCTTGTCAAGACACTCCTTCAGCAAAAGTAAATGTAACAGTAAAAACATATATAGAAAAACCTTATTTAATGTTATTTTCAGGAATACCAAAATCAATATATTGGGATGCAAATAAACAAAAAAATGTTATTGTTTATAAACAACAAATTATTATTCCAACATATTTAATTGCATTTGCAGCAGGAAAAATTGCTTATGAAAAAATAAGTGAAAGATGTGGTGTTTATGCAGAAGAAGAAATAATAGAAAAATCAAAAAATGAATTTAAAAATGCTGAACTTTACTTAAGTAAAGCAGAAGAATATTTAAATAGAAAATATGATTGGGGAACATATAATTTATTAGTATTACCTTTTTCTTTTCCTTATGGAGGAATGGAAAATCCAAATTTAACTTTTGTAACTCCTTCTTTATTAGCTGGTGATGGTTCTTTATCATATGTTATTGGACATGAAATTTCTCATTCTTGGACAGGAAATTTAGTCACAAATAAAAATTGGGAAAATTTTTGGGTTAATGAAGGTTTTACTACTTTTATGGAAAGAAAATTAGATGGAATGATTTATGGTGAAGAAATGGAAAGTTTAGAATCAATTGTTGGTTTAAATGATTTAATTAGAGATATTGAAATGTTTGGAGAAAATAATAATTATACTCAATTAATGCCTAATTATGAGAATGTTGATCCTGATGATGGTTTCTGTTCTATTCCTTATGAAAAAGGATTTCAATTTTTAATATATTTAGAAAGTTTAGTTGGCAAAGATGCTTTTCAAAATATTATGCAAGAATATATTAAGAAATATGCGTTTCAAAGTGTTGATTATAATGCTTTTAAAGAAGTTTATGAAAATTATGTTATTGATAATACTGAAGGGGATGATGGAAAAAATATATTAAATGATATTGATTGGGATTCTTGGCTTTATTCTAAAGGAAAACCTTTTGCTGATTTTCATTTCTCTTCTTCTTTAGAAGATGATGCTATTCAATTTGCTGAAAAATATTTTAGTAAAAAAGGTAATTTTGAAGGTGATTATGAATTATTTAAAAATTGGCATACTAATGTTAAAGTTTATTTTCTTAATTATGTTTTAAATAATATTAATAAAGTTGATGATAAAGTTTATAAATTAATTAGAGATAATTTGAAAATGAATGATGATGATTATAATATGGAAGTTAAAAATTTATGGTATCAAATTGGAATTAAAAGTAAACATGATGATGTTATTCCTGGAATGAAAAAATTACTCACTAGTATTGGAAGAATGAAATATTTAAGACCTTTATATAAATGTTGGTATGAATATAACAAAAAAGATGCCAAAAACTTTTTTGATAAAAATAAAAATTTATATCATTCTATTGCTCAGAAAAACATTGCCAATGTTTTTAAATAATTTATTAAAAAAGTTTACTTTTTTATTTAATAAATATTTAAATTTTACTTAAATATTTTATTATAATGTCAACAGAATTAATAACAAATGATTTAGGAAAAACAAAATATGGGGATTTAATTATATTATATGAAAATGGAGATAGTATAAAATATTTTACATTAGAAAAGGGAAAAATATTTCAAAATAAATTTGGAGCATTTAAACATGATGACATGGTTAATAAATATTTCGGCTCAAAAATATACAATAATAAAAATGATAAATATATAACAATATTATCATTTGTCCCAAATATATGGGAAAGATGTATAAATAAAATGACACAAATATTATATAATCCAGATATATCATTAATAATAATGTTATTAAATATCAATCAAAATTCAATTATATATGAAAGTGGAACAGGAAGTGGTTGTTTATCAACAAATATATCATCAATATTATCAAATAAAGGCCATTTATATACATTTGAATTTAATAAAGAAAGAGTTGATAAATTAAAAGATTTATTTTCTTTATTAAAATTAAATGATAAAATAACAATAACACATAGAGATGTTATTGAAAATGGTTTTGAAATCAATGAAAATGATTTAATTAAAAAAGAACATAAATTTTGTGATGGAATGTTTATAGATTTACCTTCACCTTGGATGATAATAAAACATGCTAAAAAAGTATTAAAAAATGGAAGTTATTTTGTTTCTTTTTCACCTTGTATAGAACAAATAAATGAAACTATGAAAATAATGAAAGAAAATGGATTTATTTCTTTAAGAATGTTTGAATGTTTATATAGAACTTATGCTTATGCTAGAACTACAAAAATTGATATTCCTGATTTTAGTGTTAAAAGAAAAGTTGGAGAAGAATTTAAATATAATACTATGGAAATTAGTGTTACTAAAAATAAATGTGATATGAGAGGACATACTGGATTCTTACTTTTTGGAATTAATGTTAATAATTAAAATATTTTTTTTTAATTTTTATTTTCTAACCCTTAATTTGATAATATTTTTATTATTTATCTATGTAACTTCATTAATTTTCAATTTCAAAAATAGGTTTAAAAAATAGTTTAAAATAACAAAATTCTTGAATAGTTAGTTAAATTTTTAAAACTAAACTAAATAAAATTTTTTTAGTTTCCTCCTCTTAATCTAAGAACTAAGTGAAGAGTAGATTCTTTTTGGATGTTGTAATCAGCAAGAGTTCTATTATCTTCTAATTGTTTTCCAGCGAAGATAAGTCTTTGTTGATCTGGTGGAATTCCTTCTTTATCTTGAATTTTGGCTTTAACATTTTCAATAGTGTCACTTGGTTCAACATCTAAGGTAATAGTTTTTCCAGTAAGAGTTTTAACAAAAATTTGCATTTTATTTAATAATTTTTTATTTTCATGTGTGGATTAAATAGTCAATTTGGGAGAAAGATTTATTTTTTAAAATAGTTTAAGTCTATATTTTTTATAATTTTTATAAATTTTAATTAAAATTAATTAATTTAATAAGGAATTATTTGAAGAATAATTTATTAAACAAAAAAAATTGTTTAAATTCAAAGAAAAAATAAATAATGGAACCAATAACAATAGAAAAAATATTTATATTTAATCCAATATTAAAATCCCCGAAAAAAAAAGCAAGTGATGATGAAAAACAAGATGCGAAATTATTATATTATTATCCAAAAGAAGAAGAATTACTAATTAAAAGATCAAATTTAGGAATAATAGAAGGAACAATAAATTTTATGGAATCATTTGAAAAAACTAATCATAAATTTATATATACTGAATTAAATAATATATTATTTGTTGCAAATTGTTATGAAGAAAATTTTATTCTATGTTTTATAATAAAGAAATATATTAAATTTTCTCCTTATGAAAATATAAATACAAAAAAAGAATGGATTAAAATGGCATTAGATAATTTTTATAATATGTTTTGTTTTTATCATAATTCTTTTTCAGATTTTTTTTTAAAGGAAAAAAACAGTGATATTAGTTATCCTTTATCTGACGATAAAATAAATATAATTAAAGATTTTATTATTACTTTTTTAGAATATTATGATAATATTAAATTACCGTTTGTTACTAATATGCAATATTTAAAAGTTTCACATAATTTACAAATTACTATATTATTTTCAATGCATAAGTTAAAAGAAAATATTCCTGATATTTCTTTATTAACATCTGTCTATAAAGGAAAAATAATTTATAATGAAGTTCCTTTTGATTCTATTAGTTTATTGTATAATTTATTTTATCAAATTCTAGATTCTACTGCTAAAATTAATTCTTTTAAACCTCCTGTTAATGTGAAAAAAGATGAAATAAAAAAAGAAGAGAAAAAAGAAAATATAGAAGATAAAAAAGAAAATAATATAGAA
>JAEEGK010006871.1_pt1 | contig 27242 bp, 15 predicted proteins | sample 8958771 | NCBI WGS metagenome assembly JAEEGK01 (sample SAMN16246547, study PRJNA631951) | gut metagenome | biome: gut microbiome; feature: rumen; material: SC-attached | host: Bos | place: Iran: Karaj | collected 2018-10 | reverse complement strand
AAAATTAAATATTCATTAAAGGGAATAGTAATAAAAATAATTTAAAATCATTAGAGAAAATAAAAAATAAAACTCCAAATGGTAATGTAAATAAAACAGATAATTATTATATAAAGAAATTATTACATAATAAAAACAAATTAAAAATATATGAAAAACAAATTTCATTTTTATCTAATTCTAATAATGAATTAATTCAAAAAAATGGAAATCTTGAAAAAGAAAGATTAGATTTAGAAGATATTATATTTAAACAAGAAGATAAAATCACTAAACTAAATAATATATTAGGAAAATATAATTTAAGTTTAATGGAAAAAAATATTGAAATGAATGAATCAAACAATTTTTATAAGAATTTTGAAGGAAAAAATATGGCATTTAAAAAAATTAAACTAATTAAAAAAGACAAAAATCATTTTCATAATAAAAATAATTCTTTTGATACAAATTTAAATTATAAAAAAATCAAAAATACAATTAATTTTCCTATTATTAAATTAAAAAAAGAAATTAATAATATATCACCTATTAAAAATAAGGATAAGTTAAATAAAATAAGTAATAATATAGAACAAAATGAAAATGAAAAAATACAAGAAATAAAAAATATGATTGAAGATTTAGTAAAAAAATTTTAACAAATTTTTTGATAAAATTATAAATAGATTAGTTATAAGAATTAATTTAATTAAATAAGTAAAAAATTACAAAAAAATTATAATAGTATTGGTAGTGGTTAATATATTTTATAATATATTATTTTAATTATAATATATTATATTATAATTAAAATTTTTTTAATAGAATAACCAGAACACTTTTCTAAAGTTTATATTTTTATAAAATATTTTATTTTTTTGTTTAGACTGTAAAGAGCTATATTTAATGAATAAATTAAAATGAAACCAAGGATTTATAGTTTATTTTTTTTTATTTATTTTTCCATATTTGAAGTACATATCTTTTTCAAAAAAATTTGATTAATTTTATTGATTCATTTTTTATAAAAATTTTGCATGCTGTGAGATTTGAACTCACGAGTACGATGTACAAATGATCTTAAGTCACTCCCCTTAGACCGCTCGGGCAAGCATGCAATTGAAAATTATTTAACAAAAAACCAAAAATAAATTGACTAAAAAATAAACATTTAAAAAATCATAAACACACCAAAATAAAAAAGGAAATAAAAAAACAATCATAAATTATAAATAAAAAATCTAAAATTAAATATTAAATTTAAATACTGCCAAAAATATTATAAATAAAAATTTATTTAAGAAAACACTATTAAATATAAAATTTAACCTAAAAAATCAAAGAATGTAACATTTTCATTTACACAAGTTTTTGCAGGAATATTTTTAATAAACCCATAAATAATCATACTCAAAATTCCCAAAGCTAAAATAACAATAATAAAATAACCACAAGTACCTTTAATAAAAGATTGATTTAAATTTCCAAAATCATATTTTCTCTTTTTAAAAAACCATCTATATCTTCCAATAACAATAACAGGAACAATTAACATAATTAAAAATCCTAAAATAGAAGAAAAATATTTCATTAAAGATTGAATATTTTTAAGTGTTAAACCAATAATAATTGGAGGAATAGCAACAAATAAATTAAATAAAAAATTACAAAAAATTGAACAACAACCTTTTTTTTGAGTAAAATCTAATTTTACACTTAAAGAAGGAGAACATCCTGCAATAGCATCTAAAATATTATTTCTTAAAGTTATTAATTGCATTCCTGAAGTAATAACATTTAAAATTGGATAATAATTTATTATATAACCAATTATTGGAAGACCTAAAAAATTAGAAGAAAAAGTTGCTTGAATTGCAGTTGGAAATTGTTTATTATCACATGATAAATTTGGTTTACTAAATGCAAATAAGGAAATATAACCATAAAATGATATAAAAATAAATGAACAAAAATATCCTAAAATTAATATTTTTATTAAATTTTTTTGAGGAGAAAAATTTTCTACCATTCCTGGAATTGAATGATGTGACATAAAAACAAAAAGAGAATTTCCTATCATTACAGTTATATTTGATAAATCAAATTTTGGTATATCTTTAAATAATGCAGCTCCATTTTTTACTATTGAATAAATACAACATCCTATTATTAATGATATAATTAAAAATCTCATTATCATTATAAGCATTGAAAATTTTTTTAAATTATTTATATTATTTAATGCTATTGTAATAACAAATAAATAAAATACAGAAACTATTATTTGATATGAATATTCAGGTAATTCTTTATTAAAAGTTTTTCCAATTATATCTTTTAAATTATTTCCAGCAATAATTGAATTTGATGTTACTCCAACATATAAATAAAATATCATAGTTAATACTACAAAAAAATATAAAGGTTTAGGAAGTAATTTTGCTAATTTTGATATTTCATATCTTTTAGTAATATAAAAATCATCTTTTAATTCTTCATTATTAATTTCTTTATTAAAATTTACTATTACTGTTTCATCATTATTTTCTTTTAATTTTTCATTTTCTTTTTCATCATTTTCTTTTTCATTTTCATTTTCTTTTTCATTTTCTATTTCACTTTCAATTGCATCTTTTAATAAATTTGCTTCTTTTTTTATTATTGCATTTTTCATTGCTAGAGATTCAATTATAAATGTACATGCAATTACACTTACAAAACATGTTATTGCTAATATTATTGTTCCTAATATTATTCCACATTCATGCATTGGAAATGGTATTGTAAATACTGCTGTTGCTAATACAAAATTTAATATATTTGTTATGAAAAAAAAAGAACTTGCTGACATTTTAAAATATTATTTTTTTTTATAAATTACATATAATATTTTTTTTAATTTGAATTGAAATTAATTTTATTTGATTATTTTAATATAATTTAAATTCATAATTATATTTTTTTAAATGTTATTTATTTTATTTATTAAAATTAATAAATGTTTAGAGACATAAATACTAGAATTACTATTTGTAATAAATGTTATGAAATTCCCTTCATAAAAATATATGTTAAAGAATCAAAAGCTTATATTAAAACAATTTGCTCATGTGGAAATCATTATTATGATACAATTACTTTCCTTTATTTATTTACTGATAAATTTATTAATAATAATAAACAAGCTGCAAAATTTAAAGAAAAAGAAATTTTATATAAAAACAATAAAAAAGTTTCAATATTTAATCGAACTTTTTCTTTATTAAAAGAACCAGATTATAATATTTCATTCCATATTTGTTATAGACATAAGACAGAAATATATATTGGATATTGTAATGAATGTCATATAAATTTTTGTTCTTTATGTGAAAGAACACATATTAAACACATAAAACAAATAATATATACTAAAGATATTTTAATGACAGAAGAAGAATTAAAGACAATAAAAAAAAATTTCAAAGAAATAAATGAATCAGTCTCAAAATATTTACCTGAATTAGAGACATCATTAATAGAAAACTTAAAAACAGAAAAAGAAAAAATTGAAATCCACAACTTAGCATCATATTGTATATTTAAAAACACTGCATTAATATTAGTCCTAAAAGCAATAATAAACACATATGAAAAATTTCCAAATAAAAACCCAAACATAATAACAAATTTAAGAGACAACACAGATTTTAACAAAACAAAATACAAACTAGACTTTGATTCAATAGACAATGAAAGATTTACATCATATTTAAAAAATCACATAATAATATGTGGAAATCATTTTATAAACACATTATATACAAAACTTCAAAAACACAAAAAAGAAATGGAAGAAATGATATATAAAATCCCCGAATATGAAGATGGTAAAATAGATTTAGAAATAAAAGAAGTATTCAAAACAAATCGTAGTATATATTACGGTGAAATAAACAAAAAAAATGGTTTAGCATACGGAAGAGGATTCTTATTTCTCTTAGGAGGAAGTCGTTATTATGGTTATTTTAAAAATGATTTTTTCAAAGATGGTTTTGGTAAAAATGTAAATTCTTCAGGTAACATATACATAGGACAATTTAAAGATGGATTAAACGATGGTTATGGTACATTAACAACACATACAGGAAGAATATATTCAGGTGAATGGAAGAAAGATAAATTAGAAGGTTATTGTCAAATTAAATGGCCAGATGGTCAAATTTATGAAGGTGAATTTGGTGAAGGTACATTTAATGGTATTGGTATATTACAATGTAATAATGGTGATGTTTATAAAGGAGAAATGGAAAATGGTGCTATTAATGGTATTGGTACTATGGATTATACTGATGGTAGATTTTATCAAGGTGAATTTAAATCTTGTATTAGAGGTGATTTTGGTATTATGAAATGGGGAGAAAGTCAACAAGTTTTTGAAGGTGAATGGAAAGATTCTAAGTTAAAATTTGGTCTTTATACTTGGCCTAGTGGACATCAGTATTTTGGTAATTTTTGTAATGATGAAATTACTGGACAAGGAATATATTATAATGCTAGAACTTGTAGAATGGATAGTGGAGTTTTTAAAGATGGAAGGAGGGAAGAGATTAATTATACTGAAGTTATTCCACAAAGAAGATATTTGCTTTATTTGTAATTTTAGATTTTTTTTTTGTTTTTTTTTATTTTTTATTCTTGAGTTTTTTATGTGCAATTTTAAAAAAATGAAATTTATTTTTAAATTTTTTTTTTTTTTTTTTTTTTGATATTTTTAGTTAATGTAATAAATTTATTAGTATTTATTTAAAAAAAGAACATAATTAAAATCAGAGAAAATCTTATAATATTAAATATATAAATACCAATTTTCCTAAATACATCATTAATAAATTATATTATTTCCAAATAATATTAGAATGATTGATATATATTTATAAAAAAATAAATCTTTTAAAATTTACCTTTGAATTACAAAAATAAAAAATTTAATAATATTAAATTAAATCTTCTTCTTCATCATCAAATATCTCAGAAATAATTATAATATTTGATGAAAATTCATCATTGTTTTCGTTTTTTTCATTTTTTAAAGCTGCTAAATTATTACTATTATTTGTATAATCATCTAAAAAGTCTAATGAAGTTAATGCATCGGATTTCTCCTTTAAAAAAATTTCAGAAAAATAATTCATTTTATGAAATTAATTTAAATAATTTTTTTTCAATAAATTATTAATTATTTAAGAACTTTCAATAAAAAAAATAGTATCTTTTTTCCCATTCATATTTTTATCACAATTTTCAAAACAATGAATTTCATTATTTTTTTTAAAAAGAATAGTTTTTTCATTAAGAAGATAAAAATTATTATATAAATAAGAAGATATTACATTAATAGGTTTATAATTTTCACAATTCCAACAATAAATTTTATAATTTTCACTTAAAGCAAAAAGGAAAAAATTATTAAATGAAATAGAAATAATAATATCATTAAAACCAAATAAAACTTTAATACATTTATTAGTTTTAGCATTATAAATTCTAATCTCACAATCAATACTTGCAGAGGCAAAAAATTCATTATTTAAATTAACTAATATTTCAATTTGATTTTTATGTCTATCAATAATTTCAAATTGACTTTTATTTTGCATTAATATTTGAGTTAAAAAACTAAATTTTAAAATTGTTTCATTTAATGAAAAAATTTGATAAATCCCACAATTAATAGCATTTTTAAAAGGAAATTTAAATTCTTTTTTAGAAATGCATTTAAAATTTTTTCTATCTAATCTTAAAATTTCACCTTTTAAAGAAATCGAATAAATTTCATTAATATTATTACCAATAGATAAAACATCAATTGGTTTATTAGTAACTTCAAATATTCCATTTATTACAAAAGGTGGAGAAGTATTCCAAACAAAAATTTTTCCATCATTTCCTCCTGAAACAAAATTATTTTTATCTAATAAACTTAAACATTTTATTTTTCCCTGATGACCTGGGATTGATATTATTTTATTAAATCTTTTTATATCATAAATTTCTACTAAATTATTAATTGATAATGCCAAATTTTTTTCATTTATTTGGATTATATTATTTATTTCTGAATCTAAAGTTAATTTTTTTTTCTCTTTAAATATTAATATATTTTCTGGAAGAGATATAATTGATTGTTTTGATAAAGAATCTTTCAATATATAATAATTTTCATATATATCTTTTTTTTCATTTAATGTTGGTATTGTTATATTTGAAAATTTAGTATGTTTTAATAAATTAATATATGAATTATAATTTGAAAATGGTTTTGATAATTTGAAATTATCAATTAATTGTTTTATAAAATTTAAAATACTATTATTTGCTTTTTTTAAATTTGTTACTTCATTTTCAATATCTGATTTAAATTTATTTAATTCATTAATTTTTTTTTCAATATATGAAAAAAATAAATCACTTTTTTTTGTTATGTTTTCTTCAAATTCTTTTCCTTTCTTTGTTATATTTTCTTCTATTTGTTCTTCATTTAATAATTTAAATATTAATGAAATTTTTTCATATTCATGTTTTTGATGATTATTTAAATTCAAACATTCATTACATAATCCTTGTTTACATGTTTTACAATAAAATTTTTGATGATAACCTAAATGAACTTTACAACATTTAAATAATTTAATTTCTCTTTCAATTAAAAAATGTTTTTCAAATTTTTTATCATTATTATGTAAATTAATACAATCTTCACATAATAATCTCATACATTGAATACAAAATTTAATTGGTTTTTTTTTATCACATAATTGACAAAGTAAATTATCATTTATTTTTTTTAAAATTGTTGATTTATTTTTTTCAATATGATTTTCAATAAATTTGTGAAGATTATATGTTACTTTTTCTCCACAAAAATCACATTTAATATATATTTTTGGTTCTGGAATATCAAAAATTACTTGATAAAAGGGAATTGAATTACATTTTTCACATAAAAATATTTTATCTAATTTTTCCATGATTCTTTTTATTTTATTTTCTTCATCTTCTTCTGTTTTACTTTCTTCTTTTTTATTTTCTTCTATTTTACTTTCTTCTATTTTATTTTCTTCTATTTTACTTTCTTCTATTTTATTTTCTTCTTTTTTATCTTCTTCTACTTTTTTATCTTCTTGAACTATTAACATAGGAAAATATTATTTTTAAATTTTATTATTTTTTGAATATTAATATTATTATTGTTATTTTTCATATAGTTTTTTAACTTTTTTTCTAAAACATTAAAAAAATGTCCGACAACTCAGAAGAAAATATTTCAGAAGCAGAAATTCAACCAACTACTACAACTGAGTCTATTATATTGCAAAAACCAGTAGTAATAACGTCTTCAAATAAAAAAAGAAAAGGTAATTTAAACTTAGAAGGTGTTGATGATTTAAATATTTATTTACCAAATGAATACAAAAAATTAATTGATTTAATTAACTTTGATTTTTCTTTAAAAGAATTTTCAAAAAATATAAATGATTATTATTTATGTTACTATAATAAAAATGTAGAATCAGAAATAAATAATGATGAGAGTTATTTAAATGCTTTAAAATATTTTGATAGATTAGATTTAAAAGAAAGAATAATCTATATTAAACCAAAAAGTAAAAAAGAAGAAAATAATGAGAAAAGCGAAGAGGAAAAACCAGACTTTAATGATTATATCGAAAATATTGTAAGTACTGAATTATCAAAATTTGGAAAAAATGTAAAAGCATTATTATTAAATGGAGATGTTATGGATACTAGAAATAAATTCAAAATAAATAACAACATTCATGAAGAAAGATGTATTGAATGTGGACGTGAGCCTATAACTGGAAATTTATATAGATGTGTTGTTGAAGAAGAAATTTTTTTATGTAGTAAATGTGTAGGATTACATGAACATCCTAGTTTTAAAATACCATAAATTAATTTTTAATTTTTATTTTAAATTAAAAAAAATAAAAAAGTTTTGTTTTAAATTAGAATAAAAAATGTCTCTTTCACCAAATCCAAGTTCATTACCTTTTTTATTAAATCAAAATTTATCTTCAATTCAATATGAAAAATTATTAAAATATGGTACTCCAAAACAATTAAAAAATAGTTTAATAAAATTATTAAATATAATTAATAATTTAAAAAAAGAAAATTCAGAATTAAAAATAAGAAATGCTGCAAGTAGTTATGCAGAAGTTCAATTATTAAATGCTGAAAATAAAATAAAGAATTTACAAGAAGAAAATATTAATTCATTAGAAAAACAATATAAAGAACAAAAAAAATTAGAAAAACAAATTGAAGATATTAAATTAGAAAAAGAAAAAGAACAATTAAAACATAGAAATAATATGGAAATCTTTAATCAAAGAATGGAAATAATGAATCATATTGATTTAGAAAATTCAATAAATAAAGAAGAAATAAAATCTTTAAAAGAAAAAAATGAAAAATTAAAACTTGAAAATGAAAATATGTTACGTAATCAAGAAGTTATAAATCAAATAAAATATTCAAAATTAAAAAAGAGAATGATTGAAAATTTAAAAGAAACACAAAAAAATGTAACTAAATTAAATGTTGAATATATGGATGTAAATAGTAAATTATTAGTATTACAAAATAATAATTTAATAATGAAAATTGAATATCAATCAGAAAAAATTGAAGAATTGGAAAAAAATAATAAAATATTAAAAGATAAAATATTTTCATTAGAAAATGAATTACAAATACATAAAAATGTTGAATTGAAATTAGCAAATAAAATAAAAAAACATTCTCAAAGTCAAAATTTTAGTAATGATTATAATAAAAATAATTCAATAAATACTTTAAAGAAAAATACAGAAAAAACTCAATTAAATAGTAAATTAATGACTTTTTTAACTCCAAATAAATCTTATTCAATTTATAGTGAATCAAATTCAAATTTTCTTTCAGGACAAGAAAAAAAAATTAATAATCTTGAAAAGACAATTGAAGAAAAAAAGAAAGAAATTGAAAAATTAAAAAATCAATTATCTAAAGTATGTTATAAGGTTTTATGTTATGAGAATAAATATAGTGGTTTATTTAATTTCTTTGAAGATTGTCTTAATAGATTTTTTAAAGATGTTGAAATTAAAGAAAATCAAAATTTTTATATTCATATTGAAGATATTAAAAAATGTGATTTTAATATTTTTTCAAATGAAGAAAAATATAGTTTATTAGTTTTAATTATGAAATATTTATTGCCTATTGTTAATTTAAATTTTAATTCTTCATGTAATATTGGAGAAGGAGTTTTTAAAACAAATTTAAATGTTATAAGTAATCGATTTAATCAAACACAGAATTTTCTAAATGATACTTATTTAAGAAAAGCCTTTGTTGAAAAAAGTAATAGACTAAAATCAGATTTACATATTAAAAATTTAAACACATATTGTTTTAATTCAATTCCAATAATGAAAAATGAAATTGAAAAAGAAAAAGATAAGAAAAAAATAATGTCTGAACCAAAAATGTCAATTATAAATCAGTAATTAAATAATCATAAATTTTTTAATTATAAAAATCATAATTTTTTTAATCTAATAAATATTAAAAATTATTATTTTAAATTAATTTTTCATACTTTTATCATTAAATTTAATGTAAAAATTATTGGGGATATAATTATTATATAATTATTAATTGAAGGATATGAAATATGATTACACTTGATTAAATTGATAATATATTTTCATTTAGAGCTTCTCTCTTTAAAAATAATAATATAAGAATAATTGAAAATCAAAAAGTAATAATTATTATTTATTAACTTTTCATTTATTTGAATTAAAAAAAATTTAAAATTAGAACAAATTAATTTCAAGATATCTAAACAGATAAAAAAAGATTTTAATAATTCATAAAATATAAAAAAACCAAAATAAACTAATAAAAAAAATATATTAATTCTAAAATATTAAATCCATAAAAAAAATAACTTTTATTAATTTTAATATAACTAATCAAAAAAAAATCATAAAAAAAATGTTCACAAACAAGCCAATAATAAAAGATGCAACACTTGTAAATAGTATAAACTACAAAGCAATGAACACAGCAAACACAGGATTAAACATAGATAGACAAGTAATAATAAGTAATTATACACAAGAAACAATTGATCGTTGTTGGAAAGCAATTTCAACAAACATAGCACAAAATTATTATCAAGGTAAAGGAACTTACATAAAAGGATTTGGAACATTTACATTTAATAATTATAATGTTAATTTAGAAGGAACAACAAATCAATATATAAGAGATAAAAAAGCAAAAGTTCCAATTTTTATTGTTTCAAATGAATTTGATGATAAATTACAACCTGGGGAATTTACAAGACAAAAAGGAATTATTTGCTTTAATCAAAAAGAAAATAAAAATGTTAGTATTGTTAAATTAAATTATGCTGAAATTGCTTATAGTGTTTCTTTATCTAAAGATGAAGTTTTTAATTTAATTAAAAATTTAATTAATTTGATTGGTGATTCTATTAGACATAATAATTTTATTAGTAAAAATTTACCTGGTGTTGGGACTTTATTAACAAAAGGTAATATTATTTGTGTTAGATTTGATGATAATATTATTAATGGTTCTAAATTACAAAATGAAAAATTGACTTTAACTAAAAAGAATATTCAATTAAAAATGGATATGGATAAAGCACAAAATGTTATGGATAAAGATTTATTAAATCCTTATAAAAATGTTGAAGATTTAAGACCAAAAGATTCTCTTGTTACTAATTTAGAAAAAAGTGCTGATGATTATTTAAAAAACTATTATGATATAAATGCTAGAGATATACCACAACATGAAGTAAAGAATATTTATAATGATATTAATAAAAATAAAACTTGTACATTTAATTTTTTAAATGATGCTAATCAAAAAAGTGTTAAATTTAAAAAGAATGTTATTACTAATCCTTTATCTAATCTTGATATAGATGTTATTAAATCTATTGAATTTTTCAAAGGTGTTATGATATCAAATATGAAAAATTTTGATAAAAATAATAATGGAAATATAACAAAAGAAGAATGTATTAATGCTTTTATGTTAAGTAATATTAATAATAAAATTGATCAAAATATTGCAAAAAATATTATTGATTCATATAATAAATTAGATAATGTTGATTATATGAAATTTATTGCTAAATTAGTTAAAGATTGTAGAATAATGATTTTAAAATCAAATGGTAATATTACAAATACTCAAATGCCAATTGGTAATTATGAAAATTTCAGAAGAGAAAATTTCTTTAGTAATAATAATAGAACTAATAAAAATTTAAAAAGAACAACTTCAAGTAATTCAAGATTATCAAAGAGATCAAATAGTAGTAATCAAGGTGGAAATTCATTTTCAAATAATTTCAATAATTCAAGAGGATTTACTTCTCAAAATCGTTTTAGAAAAACAGATTTAAATCAAAGTCAAAATATAAATTCTAAAAGAAATTCTAAAAGTTTAAATCAATTAGAAGAAGAAAAAAATAATCCAATGTCAAAAAGTGCAAATAACTTTTTTTCAAATAGAAGAAAAGAAACTGAAGACAATAGAAAAAAATTAATAACAATAACAGCATTATTACCAGAATTAAAAAGGAAATATTTCACAGCATTAGATCAAAATATATCATATAGAGAATTTATGAATATATTAAATAAATATGATATAAGTTATCCAGCAGATAAAATAATAAATTTATTAAGATTTCTTGATATTCCAGATATTGAAGCTTTTACTTTAAATGAATTTGAATATCATTTAAATTCTTGTAAAATTTTAACATCTCATGTTACAACTGATGAATTAAATGAAATTATGAAAAAATTAAAAGATGTTTGTTATATTGGAGGAGGGGCAAATTTCTTTTTTAATAATGAAAAAAATCCAAAAGATACAATTGATTTAATGGGATTTGTTAATTTATTTAAAGATAAAACTAATTTTGATACTGAATTATTAATTGGAGTTTATAATTATTTAGTTAAAACTGATAGAGAATTTAATATGAATGATTATAAAAATTATTTTGATAATCCTAAATTAAAACCTAAATTTGATGAAACTTATTTCCAAAATGTAATGAGAGATTTTATTAAAAAAGTACAAAAATTACATTTAAAAATTGATGAATATTTCTCTCATTTAATTCAATATAATGTAAATGCAAATGATGTAGTTATATCAAGACCTAATTTCATTAAATATATGCAAAGAGAAAAATTAAATTATTCTGCAGAAGAACTTGATAGAATATTTGATTATATTGATACTAAAAAAGATAATGTTATTGATAGAGAAGAATTTGATGCAAAATTAAATTATGTAAATGAACCATTAACAATACTTCAAGATATAATTAGAAGATATAAATTAGATATTGAAGATCTTGCACATAGAATGAATATAAATATTAATAAAAATGAAAAATATGATTTTGAAACATTTAAAAATAAATTAAAAAAACTTGATTATACATTTTCAGATGAATTTATGTTAAGAATTTTCAATGCATTATGTAATAAAGATTTAAATGGTAAATTTGTTTATTCAAAACGTTTCTTAGATGAAATTAATTTTGTAAAACCAGCATCATCATATAAAAGTTTAAGTGAAAATTACATTAATACAGTAAAGAATAAAATATCATTTGATGATTTAAAAACACAATTAGAAAAATTTGATCAACATTCAATGGGTACATTAACAAAATTAGAATATGTTTCAGCAATGCAAAGTTTATTTCCAGAATTTTCAGATGATGATCATATGAGATTTGTAAGAGTAACAAATATGCTTGATTCAAAAGGAAATATAATTTATCCAGAATTATTAAATTTAATATATTATTTTAATAAAGAAAAATTAAATGATCCTTTTATTAAATTATGTCAAATTTTAAGTAATATTTTAGAACATGATTGTAAAAATAAAATTGAAAAATTAATGGTTTTTATTCAAACAAATGGTACTTCAACTTTAAGTTCTAATTTAGTAAGACCAAAACCAATTTTAATTGATCAAATGAAAAGTTTTATTAATAATTTTGAAAGTAGTATTCCAAGACAAGTTATTTGTAAATTAGATGTTGATGCTGATGGTCTTATTTCATATGATGATTTAAGAAGTATTTTATTAAGATTTACTAATACTTCTTTCTTTAAATATACAAATGATTCTACTATGCCTAAAATTAATTTATTTTCTAAAGAAACTATGAATGATACTAAATTTAAAGCTATTGTTAAAAATATTAAAGCTTTTATGAAATTAAAAAATATTACTGAAACTGGTTTATTTCATAAATTTGATGCTGATCATGATGGTTTTATATCTAATATTGAATTTAATACTGTTATTGATGAAATTTTACCTTTATCTCCGGCTTTAAAAGATCAATTTTTTAATTATTTAGATTTTTATCATCTTGGTTTAGTTGATTTAGAAACATTTTTATTTAGATTTAAAGATTATGATACAACTAGTATTATTGTACAAAATAATAATTATATTGAAAATGTTATTTTAGATGAAATTAGGAAATTTATTAGAAAAAATAAAAATTTATCTGATAATGAAATATTTGAAATAATTGATAAAGATTGTGATGGTTTAATTAATATGGATGATTTTAAAAAATTCATTACTCATAATTTACAAATATCAAAATATGAATATAATGATTATAAAATTGAAAGAGTTATGATGTCAATTTCTCTATCAAAAAATAAACAAATTGGATTAAATGATATTAGAGAATTTATTAACCAAGCAAATAATTCTAATAATACTGGAAATGAAAATATTAATTTAAAAGATATTTTTAAAGTTACTGCAAATCAAAATTTATCTACTTTAAAAAAGAATAAAGAATGGACAAATGATATTATTGAAAGATTTGGTATGTTTATTAGTGAGAAATTTAATAGTATTAAAGATTTCTTTAATGAATATTCAGAAGGAAATAATAAATTTAAATTTTCAGATTTAGTTAAATTTCATGAAAAAAATTATGAATTATTCAATAATGGATTTAATTTAACAAAAGATGAATTATTATCACTTTTTACATCTTTAGATAGTCATAAAAAAAATTATTTAACTTTAATGGATTTAGAAAATAAATTACAAATATTTGATTTTTATACTAAAATGCATATAGATGTAAAAAACTTTTTACAAGAAAACTTTTATAATGGTATAGACGCTTTTAAATTCTTTTGTAAATCTAAAAATACAATTGAAAAACATGATCCAAATAATCCAGAAGGTGAAGATTTAACTAAATATTCAATTACTTTAAAAGAATTTTTTGATGCATTTGATACATTTTTCCCAAAAAAATACCAAACAAATACAATTTTAAAATATTTAAATAAATATTTTGGAATTTCAACAACTACAACAAGTAATGAATTAAAAGATAAAAAAGATACAATTTCATTTAGTGAATTTAATAGAATTTACTTTGATAAATTTAATTCAAATGATGATTTCTTAAATAAAAAATTCGGTAATACAAAATTAATGACAAATAGACATTTAAATATAGAACCAAATCCTCTTTTAGCAAAATCACAAAATAACTTTTATTACAGTAATTTATTTAAAAAAAAATTCGATTCTTTAAGTACACCATTTGACAATGATCCATTAAATAAAATAAAAAGAGTAGTTTGTTCATCTAAATTTAATTTAAATAAATTTTTTGAAAGTGCTGCATTACATTGTGATAATAAAGATTTTATAGTAAATAAATATCAATTTAGAAATATAATAAAAGATTTAGATATTGGAGTAACGAATTTAGAAATTGATCAAATAATGTTAAAATGTGGTAAAGTAACATATAATGGTAATTTAAATTTAAGAGAATTTATTAGATTTTTATATAATACAAATCCATATTTAACTGAAGGAACTAATAATACTTCTGCTATAATAGGAGAAATTAAAGCTTTAATATATAAATATTATTCAAGTCCAATTATTTGTTTTCAAAATAATGATATAAAACATGAAGGAAAATTAGATTTTGAAAAATATAAAAATTTAGTATATGATATGTATAAAAGAGATGAGAAACAAGTACCAAATTTCACTTTAATAAAAAATTCTTATGATATAATTGATTTAAGAAAAGATGGTATAATTGATATGAATGAATGGATGAGAAGTTTCGGTGCATTTAATGGTAAATTAGACATAACACCAGAAAAAGTTTCAAATGGATTTGAATTTTATGATAAGAAATTTAAACAAAAGCAAAATTTCAAAAATACAGATGTAGTAGATCACAGTAGAAAACAACTTCGTGAATGGGAAAGTTCAAATGATATATGTGACTTTTATAAATTTGTAAATAGAAATAGAAAAATGATAAGAGAACAAATAAAAAAATGTAATTATGCCCTTAATTCAAATGGTGGCACATTAATCCAAGGAGATAATTTAGTAAATATATTAAAGGAAATGTTACCTAAATTAAAATTAACTCATACTCAATGGAAAATGGTAGTTAATGTTGCAAAATGTGATTTTTCAGAAGGATTAATTGATATTGATTTATTTTTCAAAATGTGTGATGTTACTGCAAGAAATTTAAAAAGTCATCCTCGTGTTGTTAAAAGTAAAAAAATTGAATCTTGGGAATTTAATCCTATTACTACTAATCCAAATGGTGTTGCTTATAAAACTACTACTAATGGCTTTTATTATAATAGAAGAAGTAATAGTATAAATAGAGAACTTCATAATTTGAATTTTAATTATAGTAGTGGAAATTTAAATGAATCTTTTGGGAAGTTTGAAGGAAAAAGTACAAAAAATGTAACTAGGAATTTGGCTTCTTTTGCTTAGGTAATTTTTATTTTTATATTTAAAATAATGAATTTTTAATAAATATTTTTTTAGATTTTAATAATGTGAAATTATTTTTTTGATTTATTTTATTTTAATTTTTCATATAATAAATATTTATTATATAATTATTTTATGGTTTTTTATAAATTTAAATATTATTTCATATTTTAAAAACAATAAAGTGAATAAATGACAACAAGGCAAAGATTTTTTAAAGTAAAGAATTATTCAACAAATAAAAATTTAAAAAGTGATGAAATAATATTAAGCATAAGAAAAAATATAAATAAAGTTTTAAAAAATTTAAGCTCTAATTTTTATCAAATGACAGTAAAAGATGAATTAAATAAAATAAAAGAAAATTATATTCCAAACGAGCATTCAAATGATTTTAAAATTAATCAAGGGGAAATAGAATATAAATCAAATTATCCTAATATTTTTAATGATGAAATAAAATATGGTATTCTTGCAGATATAAGAGATAGTTCAAATAAAAGACTTGAAAAAATTGAAGATATTGTTGAAAAAATGTATAAAAGAATAGAACTTATAAAAGGTAAGTTAAAAATTAAGGATAAATCATTTTATATGATTAAACAAAAAAGATTATATGAAAAAATATTTAATGAAAATAGTTTTGAAAATAAAACATTTCTTAGTATGTCTAATACAAATTATAGTAATAATATTAAAGAAGAAAAGAATAATGAAAAGATTATTAATATTATTTCTTCATTGAAATTAAATCCTCATGTTTATATTAAAGAAAAGAAATATGAAAAGAAAAAGAAATTAAGTTATGATAAGGGTAATAGAAATATTTTTTTTATTGAAAATGATAATAATGATATTGATAATAATAATAAAATTAAAAATTCTGAATCTTCATTTTTATCAACTGATAGGAAAACTAAAGGGAGTTTTATTTTAAATGTAAATATAAAAAAGTAAATTTATTTTATTTCTTTTTACTTATTTTTCTTATTAAAATATAGATATTCTGTAATATATATTTAAGATTATTTTAAATATTATTCTCTATAATTAAATAAAATGTTTAATTTTAAAAAATATTATATTCAATTTTTTTGACATATAAATAATTTAAATTTTCTTAAAAATTATTTTTTTTCAATAAAATAAAACTAAATTAAATATATACAATAAAGTAGAATATGATAGAATAAATCATAAAATAACATAAAATATAATATTATCGAATTGAATTGATTTAATTTTTATTATTTGCAAAGAGTAAATAATAGCAAACAATATGTTTATTTATATAAACAAAAGATATACCAACATATTTTGCTTTTGAATTTAAAATATTTTTTCTTCTTGAAAAATGATTTCCAGTATCATCAACAATTTGTAAAATTGAACTTATTTCAGGATTATCACTACAAACATCATAATGAAATCCTATTATAAAATATTGATTTTTTATAAACTCCAATTTTTTTTTTAAAATATTAGTGATATAATGAAGTGAAGTAAAATCTTTTTTTGAATTATTTTGTAAATCAAATTCAATTTTTAAATCATTATTTAATTCAATTGGTTGCAAAATTTTCTGTGTTAACATAAATTTAATACAATCATCAAAAACAGTTATTCCTTTATTTAATAAAGAATAAACATTATTCCCACAATCAAATAATATTTTATTTTCTTTTTCAAATATTCTTGATTTAGATTTTTCTATTTTATCTATGATTGACATTGGATTTGTTCTTATTTTATTTAAATATTCAAATAATTGATAAATTAAATAGTTTGAATTTTGATTATTTTTATTTGATTCTCTACTAAAATTACTATCATATATATTATCATTTGTTGTATTATTATTTGAACTATTTAAAATTTTTATATCTTTTGTTTTAATTAATAAATTTTCATGATTTAAAGATTGCTCTTTATTTAAATCAATGTTTGAATTTGAACATTGACAACCCATTTTTTATTTTATAATTTATTGAAAATATTTTCTTTAATTATTTTTATTTTTTTATAATAATTAATCAATCAAAAAAAGCAAAAAATAATTTTTTTATATTTTTATGTAAAAATAATATATGGAAGGGAAACTATTAAAATGGACAAATTATCTTCAAGGTTGGCAAGAAAGAAATTGTATCTTAAAAGGAGCAATTTTTTCATATTATATTCCAAATAATAATAGTCATATGCCAAAAGGAAGACTTCATTTAGGAATAAGTACAATTAAAGAAAATTTAAGTAATAAAGAAAATTTAACTGAAGAAGAAAAAAATAATGATTTAGGTTTTGAAATTAATACTGGTTCTACTGTTTATTTTTTTAAAGCAAATTCAATAGAAGAAAAAAATAAATGGATTCAATCTATTAAAAAAAATAAATTAGAAGCAGAAAAAAATATTAAATCATATTTTGAGAAAAAAAATAATAGTAATAATAATAATAACTTAAATGAAATCAATGATAAATATTTTCAATTAAAAGATTATATTTCTAATTTATTTCATAATGAAAAATGTGATTCTGATATTGAAGACAAAATAAAAAAAGCATTTGATGATATTGAAAACAATAAAATGGAACTTCCATCAAAAACTGAAAGACTAAAAAGTAGAAATCCAATATCATTAAAAACAAATAAAAAAGACACTATAATATATTCATATAAAAATCATTTAAAAACTAATTTAGATGATTATAAAAATAAATATTCCTTAACAACATATAATAAAAATTCAAATAAAGAAGAAATAAATTCAACAGAAGAATTTTATTCTTTATCAGATAATGAAGAAGAAGAAGATAAATTAAACAATATTAATAATAATCAAATTAAATTAAATAACCCAAAAAAAAATTTATCTTTTCCAAAAAAATCTTTTTATGATCCATTATATAATTACAAAAAGAGAAAATCTCTTCCAGTAACATGTAAAAAATTAACATATAATGTATGGGAAATATTAAAAGGTTCAATAGGAAAAGATATAAATCGTTTTACAGTTCCAATTTTTTTAAATGAACCAATATCAATGTTACAAAAATTATGTGAAAATTTCCAATATGCAGAAGTATTAAATAAAGCAGCATATGAAGATAATCCATTTATAAGATTAGCATATTCTACTTGTTTTTGTATTGGTGGTTTCTCAATGAATATTTATAGAGCTAAAAAATTTTTTAATCCAATTTTATATGAAACTTTTGAATATGTTGATAATGATTTAAATTATCGTTATTTTGCAGAACAAGTTTCACATCATCCTGCAATTTCTGCATTATATGGTGAAGGTGATGGATGGAAAATTTATACTAATAATAATGCAAAAGTTAAATTTTTTTTAAATGGTTCATTGCAAGTTGAAACAATTGGAAGATGTTATATAAATTATGAGAGATATAATGATAATATAGTTTATACTAAACCATTAATAAATGTAAAAAATTTAATTTTTGGTACAATGTATATTCAAATTAATGGTAAATTTAAAGTTACAAATGAAGAAGGTGATATATGTGAAGTTAATATTTTACCTTCAAAAGGTATTGATAGTGGTCATATGATTGGTACTATTAAAGATATTAATGGTAATTTAAAATATAATATTGAAGGTTGTTGGTTAGATAAAATTAAATTAATTGATCCTATTAGTAAAAATGAAAGAATTTTATGGGAAATTATTCCTTGGGAAAGTCAAGAAAATTATTATTATCAACCTATTACTTTTGATTTAAATAATTTAACTGAGGAAATGAAAAATAAATTACCACATACTGATAGTAGATTTAGACCTGATCAAAGATTAATGGAATATCAAAAAATTGATGAAGCTGCTATTGAAAAAGAAAGATTGGAAAATAAACAAAGAAATGCTAGAAAAATTGATCAAAAAAATGGGGTTGTACATAAACCTATTTTCTTTGATGAAACTTATGATGATGTTACTGGAGAATTGATTTATGTTTATAAAGGAAATTATTTTGAAAAAAGGAATTTACATGATTTTAGTGATTTACCTGATTTATTTGGGAAAGATTAGTTTTTTAATCATTTTTTGTTTTAATTTTTATTTTTTTGTTGTATTTGATAAGATTCAATAATAGTTTTATTATAAAATTAGATTTTAAGTTTGATTTTTTAATTTAATATAAATTTTTTATTAGAATTATGGAATTTGTATTTTTAATTTAATTATTATTTATTTATTATTTTTTATTTATTATTTTTCTTTTGAATAAAAAAAATAAAAAATTAATATTTTATTTATGAAAAATATTAATTATTAATTTTTATGAATTAAAATTTAAATTGTTATTTAAAAATGAAAATTACAAATTTTGAAAAAAAATCATTTAAAACTTTTCAAATGCAAAAACCTTTAAATTCAAATTCAAATTTAAATTCTGCTTCAACACAAGAGAATACAACACCAAAAAAGAAGAAAATTAATACCCAATTATTAAAAAATCAAAATAAAATTATAAAACCTTTTAATGAAGAAAATGATATAAATTCTGTAAATATAAAAGATAATCTACAATCTGAACAATATTATTATAAAAATCAATATTTAAATTTAAATTCATCAAAAAATAAAAATTTAAATTCACAAATGAATAATAAGTATAATTCAGATTATATTAAACCATCAAAACCATTTTGTCTTTCAGAATCAAAAAAAGATAAAGCAAGTTATCGTTTTCTTTTACATCAAGCAAGTAAAAATTTAGTAAATCATTTTTCATTTTTATTTGAAAATAATAATAATGATTCGAGAACTTCAAGTAAAACATCTATTAATTCTTCAAATACTAATTTAAATAATAATTCATTTGATATGAATTCTACAAGTATTTTTTCAAAAAGAAAAGAATTAAATAATTTAGGATTTAATTTAAATAAAAATATAAGAGGAATAGGGAATTTATGTTTAAGTTCTTCTAAAAGTAATAGTAATATGAAAAAACATTTTAAAACTAAAAGCTTAGATAATTCATTTAATAATAATAATTTTAGCTTTGATAAAAATAATAATAATAATGAAAATAATTTGAATGTTTTATTTGATGAAAATTGTTTTCCAAATAGAAAAAGATATTCAATATGTTCATTTAATAATGAAGATTTTTTTAATGATAATAATAATCAATTAATTGATGAAAATATAAGTGGATTAAAAGATGATGATAATTTATGTGATAATAATTTAGAACAATTTTTTATTTTAGAAAATAAAATAAAGGTTATATTAAATAAATTGAATTTAAGTCAATCATGTTTTAATGAATGTTTTGAATGGATGAATTATTATTTTGATTCTAATATACATAAAAAAATTATTTCTATATTTAAGGATTCAAATAATAAAAGAATTTTAACATATATTATTAAAATTGAATTATTATGTTATTGTTTATGTTATCATGTTTCCTATAATCAAAACTTAAAGCAAGTTAATAATTATTTAAAAAATATTTTCCAACAAATTTACATGAATTATTTAATTATATTGAAATTTATTTTACAAAAAATTACAATGTCATATAATAATTTCACATGGTATGAACAATTATATAATATTATTAAAAATGAATCAAATCTTAATTTAAAAGATGATGATTTAAATGAAAATACTATTATTCAAATTATAAATAAAAATATAAATCAAATAGGAAATAATTTCAAATTAATAATTGATAATATTTATTCTACTTATTATCAACCTGAAAAAAATATTTATAAATTTCCATTATCATTAAATATTAAATCAAAAGATAAATTATTATATCAAAAAGAAATTATTTCATCCTTTTTTTATGATGCATTTTCATTTACTGATTCATATTCAATAGATGATATAAATAAATTTTTCACATTTTATATCTTAAAAAAAAAGGAACAAAATCCACAAACTATATTTTCAAATGAAGAAAAAACTCCAAAAATTGAAAATAAATATATTAAAATTAAAAATAACAATATTAACAAAAAAATTCCAATAAATTACTTACCAAAAATGAATTCAAGTTATAAATATACTTTAGTATTAGATTTAGATGAAACATTAATTCATATAGAAAGAGATATGAATAGTAAAAGTAAAAGAAAAGTAATGATATTAAGACCATATTTACATGAATTTTTATCAAAAATGAAAAAATTTTATGAATTAATTTTATTTTCTGTTGGAATACCAGATTATGTAGATCCATTAGTAGATATAATAGAAAAAAAAGAAAAATATTTTGAATATAGATTATATAGACATCATGCAATTTTTGATGGAAAAGAATATATAAAAGATTTATCAAAATTAGGAAGAGATATAAGAAAAATTGTAATAGTTGATAATTTACCACAAGCATTTAAATTACATAGAAATAATGGTATTTGTATTAAAGGATTTTATGGTGATAAAATTGGTGATAGAAATACTTTGAAAATACTTAGTATGGTTTTAGAAAGAATTAGATTTGATGCTGATGAGACTAATGATATTAGAGATAGTTTGAGAAAAGAAAAATTATTAATTATTACTAAAATTACTTCTAATTATGATGATGAAGAGTAATAATTTAATTTTTATTTTTTAATAATTTTGATTTTAATAAAATAAAAATTAAAAAATTTAAATTATTTATTTTATAATTGATTAATGTTCCAATTAACTATTAAAAAATTTTTTTACAATAAATTTAAAAAATAATAATAAAAATCAAGAAATATTCATGAAAAATAATTTATCAGAAGAATCATCACAATTTCAAGAAAGAATAAATTATTTAAAAAAAAATTTGACAGGGAATAATAAAAAAATGGAAAGTTCACAATCAGATGATAGTTTAATTGATGATATTATTTATAACAATGACTATTTAATTGAAATAATAGGAGAAAAACAATATAAAAAGGCATTAGAAGGAATAAAAAAAAAGGAAAAATTTATAGAAGAAGAAAAAGAAAAATTAAAAATTTTAGAATATAAAGAATTAAGAGGTGTACCAAAAATAAATAAAAAAAGTATTTTATTATCTCGTTCTCGATCAATAGATGGATTAAAAATTGAAGATAGATTAATTCAAAAAGGAAAAGAATTAGAAGAAAAAAAACTTAATCTAATGAAAAAATATAGTTTTGATTTTGGAAATAAAAAAATTAAATTACATAATTCAAACATATGTTTTAATATTTTATATAATAATAGATTAGAAAAAGCAGAAAAAAGAAAACAATTAATTGATAATTATTACAAAAAATTTACTTTTAAACCAACTATTTCAAAACGAGCACATGATATAAGTAAAGAAAAATATCAAATGATAATAAAAAAAGAAAAATTAAAAAGTAAAAAAATAAAAGATGAAATAGAAAATGAAAAAAATTCAAAATATTTTATGTTTAAAGAAAAAAGAAAAAATGTAAAAAATTTAAAAAATACATCTGAGAATAATAATAAATTTAATTATACAAAAGATATTTATCAACAAGAACTAACCAGAAATATTTCTGAATTAAATGAAGAAAAATTAAATATTAATGAAAGACAAAAATCTAAATGGTTATCTCATATAAATCAAATAGTATTAAATACAAAAAATGAAAATTATAAAAAATTATTTGATATGGTTGGTGGATTTAATGGAAATTTATCAAAGAATAATATAATATATCCAAAACAAAACAAAAAAAATTTAAATCAATTAACAAATTTATTAAATGAAATAAAAAAAGAAGATAAAGAAATAATTTCCTTTAAAGAATTTTGTATTAAAGTAGATAAATATTTCCCTCAATAAAAAAAATAAAAAATGTGAATATTTCATTTATATAAATAATTAAATTTAAAATATAATACATTAGTTAAAGTATTTATTAATAGTTTTATTATAAAAATTTTTCCATATCTAATTGTTGATACAATTTCTCATATTGATTTTTAATTTTAGTACAAATATTTCCAACATTACTATCTTTTCCATTAAATAAATAACAATTATCAAAAACTAAATTCATATCATTACAAAATTGTTTAAAATTACTATAACTATAATTATTTAATTTTTTTTTAATAGTAGAAAAATCCATTGGATTTTCTATTATTTCAAAATAATTAGGTAAACCTAATTCAATTGGATCAACTGGTTTATGAAATAAATCAGCATCTTTTACTTTCCATAATAAAGAAAGTAATTTTTTTGCATTTTTTTCCCAATTTTCATATAAAAGTAAATCTTCATTTATTACTTTTTTTTCTTTTTCTAATTCTTCTTTTTCAAATAATAATTTTGAAACTTGAGGATAATTAATTTTAAATTGTTCAATTTCTTCTTTTGATAATGGAATTTTTTCACCATTTTCATTTACTTTAACTAATATATTTTTTTTTGGTTTTTGTATTGAATTTATCATTTCTTGTTTATTAACAAATTCTTCTTCAGGTGTTTTTTTATTTTTTTTTCCTTTATTTTTATTATCATTTTTATTTTTATTTTTACTTTCTCCTTTAATTCCTCCATTTTGAATAAGTAATTCCATAATTTTAATTTGATTCATTTTTTCAGCATAAGAAACTGGAGTTTGTTTTCTTTTATCAATTTTATTAACATTTAATCCATTTTTAATTAAAAAATCAACAATATCATAATGTCCTTCTTTAATAGCATAAAAAACACAAGTTTGACCATATTTATCTTCTAAATTAATATCAGAACCTTTTTCAACTAAATATTTACATACATTTAAATGTCCTTCTCTACAACAATAATAAATTGGATTTTGACCATAAATATCTTTTTCATTTATTGGAATATTACATTCTTCAACTAAAAATTTACAAGTTAATAATTTTCCTTCTCTTGCTGCATAATATAAACAAGTTTGTTTATATTTGTCTTTAAATAAAGGATCTATTCCTAATTCTTTAAAATATTTACATATTTCTAATGCTTTTTCATCACTTTTTATTATTGTTGTATTAAAAAATGCATTTTGTTGGTTTTCATTATCTATTAATAATTTCATATCTAAATTATATTTTTGAATATATGATTTAATTAAGTTTAAGTCACCCTCTGTAATTGATTTTAATATCATTTTTACTAAGGTATTGTCTATTTGATTTTGATTTTGTATTTCCCCTTCCATTTATTAATCAAGCTTTAAGGAATTAATAAAAAAAATTTAAAAAGTAAAATTTATATAAATAATTTTTAACTCAGTTCGAAAAATCAAAGTTTAAGAAATTAAAAATATTATTAATTATTTAAAATAAATAAAAAAAAATACATTTTTTATTTTAATATTTTTCAACAATAAGAAATTTTATTTTAATTTATCCAATTAAAAAACAAAAAATAAATATCATAAATATTAAAAACTTAATTTTTAAATTTTTTTTTTAATTTTAAGAAGGAACAGGTTCTTCATTTTCTTGAGGAGGAGGATTTTCAATAGTTTTTTCAGGAACTTTAGCTTCAATATACTTTAAATTACTTTTAGTCATAAAATCATCTAATTTCTGAGCATAAGTTTGTTTAGGAAATAAACCAGAAGTGATTGTAGGAGGAAGATTCCTTGTTGCTTTTTCTCTAACAGTTTCTTGAAAAGATCTTAAATTTGGATTAACTTGGATTTCTTTTTTTTTATGTTTCTCAATAGGAGGAATAATATATTGATCATGTAAATAACCATAAAATGGATTTGGTTTTTTAAATTTATCTTTATCGAAATCTACAGTATCTTGAACAAAAGGTAATTTTGAAAAATCAAATGTTTCCTTTTTACCAAAACCAGTTCCACTACTTCTAACTGAATTATGAGCAGTTTGATATAAATTTGTATCACTTAATGGAGTTTTTCTCTCATTATTATTATTATCTTTTATTTTAATATTAGTATTTAATAAATCTGGTCTTTTACCTCCAATTGTTGTATTTGCTCCACTTCTTTTTAAATCTTTATATCTTTCACTTGCTTGTTTTAATTCTTCAGCACCTAAATAATTATATTTAGGTCTTAATGGATTTACCTTTCTTTTAGTAACTATACCTTTTTGTAATGTACTTGCTTCACTTCCAGGAATATCTTTATTAGTATATATAAAATTCATTCCATTAAATTTATTAATAAAATTTTTACTACCTGGATTACTTCCTAAAATATCATCATTTCTTAAATTAAAACCAGGTTCAATATGAAATTTAGAAAAAACAGAAGGTTTATTTCCTTCAATAGGACCATGAGTTTCTTTATCCCCATTAATAAATCCTAAATAATAAATTGGATCTAATGGATTTCTAATTTTACTCTTATCACTTGGTTCCATAATCTTATGTAAATAATCATCTTTATAAACATCTCTATAATCAATATATTGATAATCACCTTTTTTTCTTATATAAGGTTTCCTTGGCCAAGAATCTTTTATATCATCATTTTTAAGTGGATCACTTTTAAGATTTAAAGATATTTTTTTTGTTGGTTGTGCACCTTCAATATCCTTAACATCAATTTGATCTCTTATAAATCTTGGTATTTCAGGAGGATAATCTTCAGATTTAGGTAAATTATATTTAGGTTCTAAAGGATTAGTATGTCTATTAGTTTTAATTTCAACACAACCTGGACTTGATTTTTCAATATCATTATTTTTTAAATTATATTCTGGTTTATTTAATCCAACATGTAATTGCTTTGGCCATGAACGATCAATATCATCGTTTTTATTTGTAAAATCTATTTTTTGATTTAAAGCACCAAAACGACGAGGTGATGAACCTTCAATATCTAAGTTATATAAATTAATTGACCAGTCACGTGTTGTGTCTAATTGTTTAAATTTTTTTATTGGGGCATCTTTTGGACCTATTGTTGATAGGAACATTGTATCTTTACGTGTTGGTGTTGGGTAATTTATTGATAATGGAAGTGTGTCTGGGTTTGGATCTGGTGAATATGAACGATGAGGAGGAGAATAGGACATTTTTTTTTTTATTTGAGGTTTTTTTTTATTTTTTTATTTTTTTTTGTTGAACAGTTATATTTTATTATTTTTTATTTTTTTTTTTTATTTTTTTATTTTTTAAAATTCTTATATTGTTTATTTAATAATATTGTTTCTATAATAAATAAACTAATTTATATTAATAAAACAAATATTCCTAATAAAAACTTTTAGAAAAAAATCAAATTGAAAAAAAAAATAATTAAAACAAAAAAAAAAAAAAAATAAGACTTAAAAACTTCCTTCAGGTTTAGTAACAAATCTTTTACTTTTAACATTATTTTTAATTCCAACATTCTTATCAACAGT
>JAEEGK010006870.1_pt1 | contig 27244 bp, 16 predicted proteins | sample 8958771 | NCBI WGS metagenome assembly JAEEGK01 (sample SAMN16246547, study PRJNA631951) | gut metagenome | biome: gut microbiome; feature: rumen; material: SC-attached | host: Bos | place: Iran: Karaj | collected 2018-10 | reverse complement strand
TGGAGAAGCAGATGAAAAAATATGCCGAGTTTGTCAACCAGATAGTTACATTGAAGATAGTAGACAGCAGCTATGACGCCAATGACTTTAGTGCCAGGTCGAGGTTTGCAGGTTGCACCGTGCGTTTCAAGGATTTGCCAAAAAACATAGAGGATCCGGAGAATTGGCAGTGCGTACTCGATAGCAAGGGCGAAGGGAAGATTAAGTACACGCTCGCTGCGGCAGCCTACAGCAATGTGGCTCAGACACTTGAAGTGGTCGCGGCTGACGAGGAAAAGACGGTGCTTGGCTCCTTCAAGTTAAGTGATCTGAATGTGGGCAAAACTTCACAAGAGTCAGAAACCACCAAGGCGAATGTAATCGATTTGGCCAAGAAAGTGAAATCTGAGATTGATACCGATCCCGCTATCCTTGAATTCAGTTATGAAGGGGGTAAGGGTTCGGCTCAGATACTCACTACAGGTCTGACAAATGTGAAGGTCTCAACCACGTCTAAGTTCGTCAAGGTATCGCTGGTTAACAATGCAGTTAACGTTAATGTGGAACAGAACAATGACGGTCTAAGGCATGCAATTGTTTCCATTGAAGGTGTTGGCGAAGACAAGCAAACAAAGCGGGGATATCTGACAATCATCCAAACAAAGAAACCAGAGCATTTCCAAGTAAAGAATATAACATTAATAGGTCTTCAAAAGAATGGAGCCAGTTATCGGAGTTTCGTCAATAAAGACTTTAAATCGTGTAATGCATTCTTTGATGGGAGCAATTATGTTATAGAATCTGTATTGGCTGATAACAGGACACTTAAGGTCACAATTAAAAAAGTCGGTACTGGGAACAAAAAATTCGGTGATGCCTACATGATTTATGAAGAAAAAAATGATTATAATGATGGAATTGTGAAAGTTTATGGTAATCTTCCTCTCGATGTCTCTAATGATTCTCATGGCACATGGAAAGGCAAGTGTATGGTTCATAGCAAGTGGTTAGAAGGATGGGAACCTGACACTCATTATGAAGAGGAAGAACATATGAATGATGTTGAAACGACATTAATCCTCAATTTTGGAGATGTTTCCCAGCTTCCCTAAAATGAAGAAGTCACTGACCCGGAGAAAAAAGTTATAACATGGGGACGGTTCTTTTGTTACGACGGAAGAACCGTCTCAATATCATAAGCATAGAATCATTCACAACCGCCTCGATGTGACGTCAATTACTCCGAAAGTAATCATCAATACTCTTGGAATATTTTTCAATACTTTCGGAGTAATTTTCAATACTTTCGGACTAATTTCTTTTTCTCCGAGACAGTCGGATAAGTGCCTAATCAGTTCTCAACCATTCTGCCATAAACTTGTCGTAGACTTCGTATATGCCCTGCTGATGAGTTATGAGTTGTTTTTCTTCAAGTATTTGGGTTGCTTTCTGGACACTGCTGGATGAAGATAGATGATGCCGCTTGACAAACTCCATACCAGTTATCTGTTTCGCCTTTCCCTCGCGTCCAATGGCAACAAGCAGATCGCGCTGTCTGACTGTCAATAGGAACAACGTATCCTTATACGCTTCTTCATTTTGATGGATAATTTGCATTACTGCATTGTCTACATCTTCAACTGTCGCATGGTCTGTTGTGGCAAAAAGTTGATTCAGAACTTTCTGAAGATACCAAATCGTACCATCAAAACGCTCATAAATGGTCTTAACGACACCTTCATTTATCTGTTTTTTTGCCTTTTCAAAATGGCGAGAAGCAAATGATTCATATTCTGACAATGCTACAGGCTTGAGAAACAAGAATGATGTGCTTTGGTAAAATGGTCTGGCAGGTGAAGAAAACATTTCGCTCATCATTCCCTTCTGAGAACCAGAAAACACAAATACTGCTTTGCGACAGTCTTGATTAATTTAAAAAACCAAACAATTATCCAAAAAAGATTATCCTTTTTGGATAATCAGTATAGATTGAGACGGTTTTTATTATCCGAGAAAGTCTTTGATTGTTTAATAAATGCCTTTTATTCGTAGTCTGTTGGGTCGGGGATGCCGGCTTCGGCGAGGGCTTCGCGACGCTCGACACAGGTGCCGCATTTGCCGCAGTGCTTTTCGCCACCGCGATAGCATGACCAGGTTTTTGCGTAGTCGATGCCCAGTTCCTTGCCTCGGGCGGCTATCTGACCTTTCGTCATGTTGCAGTATGGCGAGAGCAGATGTACACCGTTGAAGGTGCCGGCATGAGCGGCGGCATCGAAGGCTTCGACGAACTCCGGACGACAATCTGGATAGATGGTGTGGTCGCCACCGTGATTGGCCATCATGATATACTGCAGTTCGTTCGACTCTGCCATTCCTGCAGCGATGGCCAGCATGATACCGTTGCGGAAAGGCACCACCGTCGACTTCATGTTCTCATCGGCATAGTGTCCCTCAGGAATGGCTGCATCGCCTTCCAAAAGTGAACTATGGAAATATTTAGCCATAAACTCAAGGGGAATCACGATGTGCCTGATGCCTAGCCGCTCGCAGTGCATCTTGGCGAAGGGAATCTCCTTGGCGTTATGGTTTGAACCGTAATCGAAGGAGATGGCCAATGCGATGCGCTCCTGATAATCATATAATAAGGTGGTGGAGTCCATGCCTCCGCTCAGAATCAGTATACTGTCTTTCATCTTTTTCCTGTTTTTGCCTGCAAAAGTACGAAATAATTCATAATTTTCACTTTTCACTTTTCACTTTTCACTTTTTTTTGTATCTTTGCAACATGAAGCCGAAACAAATGATACTAACCGCTTGTCTGCTATTGCTTTCTGCAGCGATCTCTGCTCAGGTTTGGCAGTATGTTGACCCTCGTATTGGCAGCGAGGGGGTAGGACGTACGTTCCCTGGTCCGTCGATGCCATTCGGTATGTGTAAGCCTGGTCCAGACTGTACGGTTAAGCCGAATGCCGGTTGGGCTCCGATGCCGGAAGTGGTGACAGGTTTTTCGCAGACGCATGTCAGTGGAACGGGTGGCGGACAGAAATATGGCAATATCCTGATTATGCCGTTTGTTAGTGGAGAGTGGAAAGAGGAGAGTGGAAAGAGAAATGACTTTTCGCAGAAGAGAGTTAAAGAGGAGTTTTCTCTTGGATATTACACTACGACTTTTGAGAATGGGATTTGCACAGAGATTACGGCCTCCGAGCGCTGTGCCTTCTATCGCATCCATTATCCTTCGAAGGGTTCACTCCTAATTGACGCTACGCATTATTTGGGTAAGAATCCGATACCTGATCAGCGAGAACAGCAGCAGTTTGTAGGTGGCGAGGTGGAAGTCATCAACGATCATGAGGTGCGAGGTTATTCGCGTATCCGTGGCGGTTGGAACAATGGCGATGCCTATACCGTATATTTCTGTCTGGTAACACAGGGGGACGGTTCTTTTGTTACATTGCCCGATGTAACAAAAGAACCGTCCCCCTGTGTTACCGTTGGTTTTTCAGACACCTTAGTAAATATAAAGATCGGCATCTCGTATGTCAGTGAGCAGCAGGCAAAGAGGAATATCCGTGATGATGATTTCGATACACAATTGAATAAAGTGCGCAAAAGTTGGGAGCAGTTGCTGAACCGTGTGCAGATCAAAGGCAGCGATAGGGATAAACGCATGTTCTATACCGCCCTTTACCATACGATGCTGATGCCTGTGGATAAAAGTGGCGAGAATCCCAAGTGGCGGGAGACACCCTATTACGATGATTATTATGCCATCTGGGATACCTATCGCTCTTCGTCGCCCCTCATTACGCTGCTTGATCCCAAACGAGAGGTGGAAATCGTCAATTCTCTGCTGAATATCTACAAGCGCGAGGGATACATGCCCGATGCCCGCAGTGGCGACTGTAACGGCAGGACGCAGGGCGGTTCGAATGCGGAGGTAGTCATTGCCGATGCCTTTGTGAAAGGATTAGAGGGCATTGATTATGACTATGCGCTTGAGGCGATGCTGAAGGATGCGGAAGTCGATCCAGGTGCTGACCACGAGAAGCACGGACGAGGCGGCTTGCTGGAATATCAGAAATACGGCTATATCCCTTATGGCATCGATAGGGCTGGTACGCGAACCATCGAATATGCCTACGATGACTATTGCATCGCCCAGGTGGCAAAGGGTTTAGGACGGATGGATATCTATGAGCGCTATCTGAAGCAGTCGGCCAATTGGAAGAACCTCTGGCGTTCAGACTACGAATGGGATGATGTAAAGGGGTATATCATGCCTCGTGATGCCGAAGGCCGTTGGCTCGACTCTGTGCCTTGGGGCAAATCGAAGGTGTTCCATCCGCAGATCCCCTATACACCGATTACAAAAGTGGCTCCTTGGTATCTGCCTTGGTGGAGCACATTCTTCTACGAGGCTCTGTCGGCAGAGTATTCGCTGAGCATCCCCCATGATGTACCAGGACTGATTGAGGCTTGTGGCGGAGCAGAGACTTTCCGCAAGAGACTCGATCTGTTCTTTGAACGCAAACGCTATAATGTGGGCAACGAACCCTCGTTCCTCACGCCTTGTCTCTATCATTGGATAGGTCGTGCTGACCTCACTTCCGATCGCGTGCATCAGATTATCAGCGACAATTATACCGACCAGCCAGATGGTCTGCCAGGCAATGACGACAGCGGTGCAATGTCATCGTGGCTCGCTTTCCACATGTTAGGTCTCTATCCCAATGCTGGCCAGAGCTATTATCTGCTGCATGCACCGCTGATACCCGAATGGACGCTCCGGCTCTCGAACGGTAAGATGCTTCATGGCATCCTTAAAGGCAAGGGCACGCACTTCGAGAAAGTAACCCTTAATGGCAAGGTCTTGGATGATGCTCGTTTGGAGCATGCCGATCTGATGGAGGGCGGAGAACTTGTCTTCAGCGTCTCTGCGAAACGTCCAAAGGAAGCAGACATTTTATTCCCACGGTGGGAACAAAACGTTCCCGGCCTGGGAATAAAACGTTCCCAGCCTGGGAATAAAAAGGCGTCAATAGCCTTCACGCTGAACCGCCAGCATCGCACATGGCCCTTAGCCTATGGTTGGCAAGGCGACACACTGATAATTACCTGCAAGGAAGCAAGCTACAAAACCGCCCGTTCCATCGTAGAGAATGGCAGGAACTTCTGCTGGGTTATCCCTGCCGATGGTGCTATCTACGAGGCAAAAGGTACTTTCGCCTTCATTTCCCGTCAGGCAATGCGCGAACTGCGGGAGAAGGGCACTACTGTCTATGACGGCATCACTTGGCGAAAGATGGACGAATCGGATGTTACGATACATGTTCAGGCTGACATCGATCGTACTGAGATGTGGATCAGACAAGATGATGACTTACCACTGGTATTGGAGATGAGGAATAACCCCTTGGGAATAAACTGGCAAATAGAAGAATGACAAGACGATTACTATTGATGACAGGCCTTCTGATAGGATGCATGATGCTCTATGCAGATCCGACAGCGGGCGAGGATGCCGCAAAGGCAGCCCTCGCAAAGATTGACGAGCAGATTGCATACGAGCAGCGGACGGGTGATACAGAAAAGGAAGGTCAGGCCCGTTGGCAAAGGATCGTTACCCTGAAGAATTTCTCGCTGACAAAGAAACAGGAAGAAGAGGCCGGGGTACAGATGGAGTGGTTTTACAAACACGGTCAGTGGGACAACTATTACCGCACCTGGCAGCTCAAGGCCAACGCCCTGAGTGCACAGGGCAAGCTGCAGCTGTCACTGCAGGAGACACAGCGGATGCTCGACGATGCCAAGGAGCGCAATAATAAACTGGGGCGTGCGATGGCCTATAAACAGATTGGCGTGATCTACCTGAACATGAAACAGACGGAGCCTGCCGTTGAGGCTCTGCAGCATTATGCCGAACTGATGAAAGACGAGGAGGACGACTTCAGTTCGTTGAGCAGCATCTATTACCGTATGGCGAAGGCCTACGACTATGACAAGGCTTACGACAAGGAGTTGCAGTTGACGAACGAATGGTACGACTTTCTCTATAGTAAGGTGGGTAAGGTAAAAGTGGCTGACGTCCGGGAATGCTGGCATGCCTGCTATCTGGCACGTGCAGCCGCCTTTATCGGACTGAACCGGCTCGATGAAGCCAGCCTGGCCCTTGATACGGCAGCCCACCACGCCCATTTGATAAACAGGACACTCAGTTTTCACCATTACTATAAGATGCAGGCCCGTTACTATCTGGCCAGGGGTGATGCGCAGAAGACTCTGATCTATACCGACAGCGTCAGCATGACCACCAGCGAGCGGGACGATCATATTGAAGAAATCCGTGCACAGGCATTGATGATGATGGGGCAGGATGCTGAGGCCGCACAGATCTACCAACGGCTGTATCACGAGAAAGACTCCCTCTTCGGACGCGACGCCCGTCAGCATCTCGATGAGTTGAACACATTGTTCCAGGTGGATGAACTCAAGATGGAACAGCAGCGCACGCGGTTCCTGTATACACTTCTTGCTGCCTCATCCATCGTGTTGGCACTCTTGCTGCTGGCTCTCTATGGCTGGCGCAATGCCGTCAGACAGAAGAAGGCGAATGAAGAGTTGCGTATTGCCAATGAACGGGCAAAGGTGTCGTCGAAGATGAAAAGTGAGTTTATCCGTAATATCACCCACGAGATACGGACGCCACTGAACATCGTCTCAGGATTCACGCAGATCCTGACATCGAACGACATGAGCCTGCCCGAAGAGGAAAAGAGAGATATACATGAGCGGGTTATAGAGAATACGGACCGCATCACAGAAATTGTAGACCGTATGCTCGAACTGAGCAATGCCAGCAGCGAGGCTATGATAGAGCGCAACGACAAGACGAATACTGTGGACATTGTGTCACAAGCCATCGACCATTCCAAGATAACCCTTCACACCCGTCCGGGCCGCTCGACCTCTGATACTGATGACATACAACTGCAGAGATTCAAGAGCGCAGACTCAACCGTTGTGTTCGAAGTGAATCAGATTCAGATGGTTCACCTGCGTACCAATATATTATATGCAGTCCGTGCCCTTTCACAGCTATTGGAGAATGCGTTCAAGTTTACACATGAAGGAAGCATAACCCTAAGTATGACAAATACGGACAGTAAGGTCCGCTTTACCGTTGAAGATACGGGCATCGGTATTCCTGCCGATCAGACGGAGCACATCTTCGAAGAGTTTTTCCAGCTGGATACGTTTACCGATGGCATAGGCATAGGACTGACCGTCGCCCGTTCCATCGCCCGAAGAATGGGAGGTGACTTGTGGCTTGATACATCTTATAAAGACGGTTCGCGTTTTATTTTGGAATTGCTCAGGAATTAAAGGATTAAGAGTTATGATTACATTTTTCAATATAGGGAAGAGTAAGATAGGAGTTAGGACGGCATACGCGGTAATCATAACTCTTAGTTCTTCACTCTTCGTTCTTCACTCTGTCTCTGCACAGTCGTTGGAGCAAATGGGGGGCGTGTATTATGCCTATCCCGTGACTGAGACAAAGATGATGGATGCCCCAGAAGGCTATGAGCCGTTCTATATCTCCCATTACGGTCGTCACGGTTCACGGTGGCTGCCTGATGATAATCGATATATCTGGGTCAATAAGCAGTTTGAGGAGAAGACCCGTCTGACCAAGTTAGGCAAGGATGTGCGCAAGCGATTGGAGAAGATCTGGAAGAATGCGAAAGGCAATGGTGGTTTGCTGACGCCTCTTGGAGGCAGACAGCATCGTCAGATAGCCCGAAGGATGTACCAGAACTTCCCCCGGCTCTTCACGGCAGAGGCCCATCTGACAGCTCGTTCGAGCGTGGTGAGTCGCTGCAGGAGTAGTATGCTAGCCTTCGTAGATGAGCTGGCCAATCTGGCCGATCTGGATCATCTGGAGGCTATCACTGACTCTGCTGATATGGCTTGGATTGCCTATAAATCGAAGGAACAGAGTGATTTTGAGCACTCATTAGTGTGGCCTTTGCCGATATCTGCTGATAGGTTTGTCAATGCGCTGTTTACTGACGCCAGCCATTTGTCGCAGGCTGATCGGGAGAAATTGCTTTCAGAACTGCATACCATCGCTTCAGATATGCAAGACGTAGAGTTAGACGTCTCGCTCTATGATATCTTCACAGAAGAGGAAATGTTGGCAGTATATGATCTGAACAACAGGCGGATGACGCTTCACAATGGCGATGAGATCATGAATCATGGTATCGCTGCCCGTTGTGCCACATCGCTTTGGAATCGCATCGAGGCAGATGCCGATGCAGCCATCGCCAGAGGGGGCGTAGGGGCAGACCTCCGCTTCGGACACGATACCAATTACTATCGTCTGCTGACATTGATGGGGATTGACACAAAGGGATTGCCGATGGATGTCATTACCCCAATGGCAGCCAACCTGCAGATGATATTCTATAAGAATGTACAGGGACGTGTGCTTGTGCAATTACTGCTGAATGAGCAGCCTGCCCACTTGAATATCGGCTATCGGGTAGAAGGTTTCTATTACTGGGAGGATTTGAAGCAGCATGTGGCAGATCGTCTGCATTACTTTGAACATCTGCGTCAGCTTTGTGCCCTGAACACAATGGTGGGTACGGCTCCTGCAAACACTAAGACGGCAGGTCTATTCGGCAAGGGCTCAGAGGAACATGGTCAGACACTGCCAGCTGTATTGGCGCCCAATGGTCAGAACTTCTGGACACCCCAAACACGGGATACAGAGAAGAAATGCTCGGCACCATATTATTATACAGACTCGCTCTTTCAAGGCATCCGCAACAGCCATTGGATTGTGGGAGGATGCACGCAGGACTACGGATCGTTTACCTTAGCGGCTCTTACTGGTCAGCTGCGTCTGAGACCAGAGGAGCGGGCAACGCCTTTCTCTCATAAAGACGAGATCTCTCATCCCCACTATTATGCCGTTTGTCTGCCTCAGGAGCATCTGAAAGTGGAGGTGACGGGTAGCAGTCATGCGGCCATCTTCCGTATCACACCTAAGCAGGATGGTCCTGTTCATATTGTTTTGAATCATAATAGTGACGAGGGTGAGGGTTATCTGGAGATAGATAATCTGGAAAAGACCATCTACGGCTATAACCCCGTGCACCGTATTTATCAAGGTTGGGGTGAACCAGCAGGTTTCTGTGGGCATTACCTTTTGCAGGCTTACGATGAAATCGAGGATTTTGGCATTGATAGTCTCTGCGCCTGGTTCACTTTCAAGGGTAAGGCCCATGAGCCGATCATCTTGAAGGCGGCTACTTCATTTACCACGAAAGAGGGTGCTGTCAATAACTTCGCTGCTGAGGTTGAGGGACACGACTTTGAGAGTCTGATGGAGAATGTGGCTTCGCAGTGGACAACGCGTCTGCATGCCATCGATGTGGAAGATTCTGATACGGCCCGTGTAAATCAGTTTTATGGTGCCCTCTATCGCTGTTCTTTCCTGCCTCGTGAGATGAGCGATGCAGATGGTGACTATCCGAAGTTTGCCGACGGCACACCCCAGTCTCCCGACTCCTGTCTCCCGACTCCTGACTCCTATCTCCTGACTCCTCATAAATACTACTGCGATTTCTCGATGTGGGACACCTATCGTGCCGTCCACCCGCTGTACAACCTCATTGCTCCCCGGCAGTCGGCAGATATGATGCAGTCATTGGTGACAATGTATGAACAGGGTGGTTGGCTGCCCATCTTCCCTTGTTGGAATAGCTATACGGCAGCCATGATTGGCGACCATTGCAGTGTGGCTTTGGCCGATGCCTATGTGAAAGGAATCCGCGATTTCAACGTAGAGAAAGCCTATGAGGGCATGCGGAAGAATGCTTTTGAGACGCCAGCCTCGCTAGATGAATATAAGAATGGCATGGGCCGCAGGGCTCTGGACTCGTATCTGAAGTATGGCTATATTCCTTTGGAGGATAGTGTGAAGGAAGCCTACCACACACAAGAACAGACCTCACGCACCCTCGAATATGCCTTCGATGACTTCGTTGTGGCTCAATTGGCAAAGGCGTTGGGCAAGAATCAGGATTACACAGAATTGATGCGGCGTTCTGAGAACTGGCGTAACGTCATCAATCCCAAGACAGGCTATTGTGATGGTCGTCATGAGCCAAAGATGATCACAAAGCGGAAGAGTGATGGAGGGCTGTTTGAAGACAATCTCGATTTTATCCATCGCAAACCCTTTATCACGGAGGGTGCTACCTGTCATTACACTTGGTATGTGCCTCATAATGTTGATGGACTGGTGGAGGCCTTGGGAGGCCCTCAGAAGTTCGAGGCGAAGCTCGACTCCATGTTTACTGAGGGGCGCTATTGGCACGGCAACGAACCTTGTCATCAGATAGCCTATTTGTACGATTTCATCGGGAAAAGAGAAAAGACCATCGACCGTGTGGCCCATATTCTTGATACAGAGTATAATGACACCCCTGGCGGACTCTCTGGCAACGATGATGCTGGTCAGATGTCGGCTTGGTATATCTTCTCCTCCATGGGTTTCTATCCTGTCTGTCCTGCTACAGACCGTTATATGCTCTCTGCTCCCCGTTTCCAGAAGGTGACGCTGAATTTGCAGGGAGGCAAGAAATATGTGATAACACCCCAATCCCTCCCCAAAGACAGGAACTATATCACCCACGATGAGATAGTCAGGGGGAACTGATGGTGTTTACTTAAAGACGAGTGTGGTTAATTTATCTGTGGCGAACAGTTCGTTCGCCACTTTTTGTATGTCTTCGGATGTGACTTTATCGATGCTCTCGTAGAGATGGGTGATGTCTTTCTCCCAGCCATAGTGCAGGAAACTCTTGCCGAAGTCAAGAGCAAACTGTTCGTGGTTGTCGCAGGCGATGGCGATCTGGCCCTTCAGCTGTCGCTTGGCATTCTTAAGCTGTGTGGCACTGAGCGGTTTTTGCATCACCTTGTCGAGTTCGCGGCGTACCAGGCGCAGACATTTCCTGACATCGTGAGGATCGCAGCCGAAATACACGCTCCAGATGCCCGTGTCGCTATAGCTCACCATCGTACTTTCAACGGTATAGACCAGTCCGTTGCGCTCTCTGAGGGAGAGATTCAGACGGGCATTCATACCTGGTCCTCCTAAGATATTATTAAGTAGGTATAGGGGAATGCGAAGCGGGTGGTGGATGTCGTAGGCGCGTGTACCCAGCATCACGTGAGACTGGTGAGTGCCGAGAGAGCGGGTGTATAAGCCCCCTAAGATAGGGGGATGGGGGTCTGAACAAGTATCATTGTCTATACCCTCGTTCAGACCCCTCTTGATCTCCCCTAACTTAGGGGAGGAAGCAAGTGTCTTGAAGTCAACATCGCCATAAGCAAAGAAGATGGCATTGTCAGGGCGGTAATAGCGATGCACAAAGCGCAGAGCATCTTCTGTCGTATATGTGCGCAGCTGCTCTGCTTTGCCCAGGATATTATGTCCTAAGGGATGGCCCTCGAAGAGAATATTCTCGAATTCGTCGTAGATAAGTTCTGCTGGCGAATCGTTATAACTCTCGATTTCATCGCAGATGACCTCTACTTCCTTCTCAATCTCCTGCTGCGGATACTGGCTGTGGAAGACGATATCCGTCAATACGTTGATGGCTTGGGCGAAGTGCTCCTTCGAGATGGCTGCATAGAAGGTGGTGTCTTCCTTGTTGGTGAAGGCATTGAGTTCACCACCCAGGCCCTCCAGGGCATTGATAATCTGAAGGGCATTGCGCTTCTCTGTTCCCTTGAAGGTCATGTGCTCGCAGAAATGGGCGATACCCTCCTCACCAATAGCTTCATCACGGGTTCCTGCCGCTATCTGATAGCCACAGTATACCACCCGCGAAGCCGATGGCAGATGGATGATTCGCAGGCCGTTTGGGAGGGTATGGGTATTGTATTTTGCCATTTTGCCCGCAAAGGTACAAAAAGAAGTGAAAAGTGAAGAGTGAAAAGTGGAAAATTTGCTACCGCACGCATAAATTATCCATTATCCATTATCAATTTTCAATTATATTTCGTACTTTTGCAGCATCAATTAATAATACAATGCGAAAAGTAATAGGAATTGGCGAGACAGTTCTCGACATCATCTTTAAGAATGATCTGCCCATCGGTGCAGTACCTGGTGGGTCTGTTTTCAATGGAATCATCTCATTAGGCCGCTCTGGCGTACCTGCCTCATTTATCAGTGAAACGGGCAATGACCGGGTAGGACAGCGTATCATTTCCTTTGCTCGTGAGAATGGGGTGAACGCGGATAATATTGCTGTCTATCCGGAATCGAAGTCACCCGTGTCTCTGGCGTTCCTCAACGAGAAGAACGATGCAGACTATATCTTCTATAAGGATCATCCGCGCGACCAGATGGACTTTGTCTATCCAGATATCCAGCCCGATGACATTGTGATGTTCGGCTCTTACTATGCCGTGAATCCTGTAATCCGTCCACAGATGGCGGCTTTCCTCGATCATGCCAGGAACAACGGGGCTATCATTTATTACGATGTCAACTTCCGTGCCTCGCATAAGCACGAGGTGATGAAACTGACACCCAATATCCTGGAGAATCTGGAATATGCTGACATTGTGCGTGGGTCGTCGGAAGACTTCGACATCTTATATAAGAAGACGGATGCCGATGCCATCTATCGTTCACAGATCGCCTTCTATACCAAGAACTTCATTTTCACACAGGGCTGTGATCCTGTAGAGCTGCGGGCTGTGGGTGATATCAAGAAACAGTATGAGGTGCAGAAGATGGAGACGGTGAGCACCATCGGAGCTGGCGATAATTTCAACGCGGGCTTTGTCTATGGACTGATCAAGTACGGCATCACGCGGGAAATGATCATCAACGGGTTCGAAGAGGCGCTGTGGGACAAGTTGATTGCCTGCGCCCAGAAGTTCTCGTATAATGTCTGCAAGAGCATCGACAATAGCGTGGATAAGGCTTTCGGCCAGCAGATGGCGCAGGAGATGAAAGCTTTTATAATAGCTGATTGATTTCTTCGATGGAATCGGCCTTTTTGATGTATTGCTGCCAATCGCCTCGAATCATGCCTTTGCCTTGAAGATCATTGAGCAGAGCGATGAGTGAGTCCCAGAAGCCTTTCATATTATAAAGGATCACCTTCTTCTGATGATAGCCGATGGTGGCTGATGAGGCAACGGTGAAGATCTCATCGATAGTGCCGATGCCTCCTGGCAAGGCAATAAACACATCGCTCTGGTCCATCATCAGCTGTTTCCTGTCGCTGAGGTTATCGCAGGGAATATCCACATCGACATAGTCGCTGATACGACCACTTTCCTCTACTATCATCGGTACGATGCCAATGGTATGGCCTCCTGCTTCTTTTGTGGCTTTGGCGACACACTCCATCAGTCCTTGGTTCACACCGCCATACACAATGGTATGACCGTTCTCTGCAGCCCATCTTCCGAGTTCCTCTGTCAACGTAAAGAACTCAGGGTCAATCTGCTGATTCGCAGAACAAAATACACATATCTTCATATCTGCTGCAAAGATACGAATTTTTTTTGTATCTTTGCACCCAAGATGAAGACTTTTGAAGAATTAGGCGTCAGCGGAGATATCCGCAAGGCCATCGAAGAGTTGGGATTTGTGCAGCCAATGCCTGTGCAGGAGGCTGTGATCCCCTATCTCTTGGAGAACAAGAACGATGTGATTGCCCTTGCTCAGACGGGTACGGGTAAGACGGCTGCCTTTGGCATTCCCCTGTTGATGAGGATAGATACCTCACGACGTACGCCTCAGGCCTTGGTGCTGAGTCCCACACGAGAGCTGTGCCTGCAGATTACGGACGATATCCGCGACTTTGCCAAGTATATGGATGGGGTGCATGTGGAGGCCGTCTATGGCGGTGCCTCGATAGAGCCTCAGATGCGGGCCCTGAAAAAGGGTGTACAGATTATCGTGGCAACGCCTGGTCGTTTGGTTGACTTGAAGAATCGTGGAGTAGCAGACTTAAGTGGTATTCAGAATATCGTGCTTGATGAGGCTGATGAGATGCTGAACATGGGTTTCTCGGAGAATATCAGTGAGATTTTCGAGTCGATTGATGAGAACCATAGTACGCTGATGTTCTCTGCCACGATGAGTCGTGAGGTGGAGCGTGTCGCCAAGAAATACCTGCACGACTACCAGGAAATTGTCGTAGGCAGTCGCAATGAGGGTGCAGAAAACGTGAACCATATTTATTATATGGTGAATGCGAAGGACAAATACCTCGCCCTGAAGCGTATCGTCGACTATTATCCCCGTATCTTTGCCATTATCTTCTGTCGCACAAAGATAGAGACGCAGGAGATAGCTGATAAACTCATCAAGGACGGCTATAATGCAGAATCTTTGCATGGAGATCTTTCACAGCCACAGCGTGATCTGACGATGCAGAAGTTCCGTCAGCATCTCACGCAGTTGCTCGTAGCGACGGATGTGGCTGCCCGTGGTCTTGATGTAGATGACCTCACCCATGTCATTAACTTCGGACTGCCTGATGACATCGAGAATTATACCCATCGTTCTGGTCGTACAGGTCGTGCTGGCAAGAAAGGCACTTCAATCTCGATTGTGCATAGTCGGGAGAAATTCAAGATCCGTAATATCGAGAAGGAGATAGGTAAGCAGTTTGTCGAGGCGCAGATTCCTTATGCGGAGGAGATCTGTAAGAAGCAGCTCTACAAGGTGATGGATCAGATAGTGAAGACGGATGTCGATGATGAGGAGATAGCTCCCTTTATGCAGGATATCAACCGCTACTTCGAATATATCGATAAGGATGAACTGATCAAGAAGATTGTATCTTTGGAATTTGGAAAGTTCCTCGCATATTATGCGGAGGCACCTGAGATTGATGTCGTTGTTCCGGATAAGAAAGAGAAAAGGCCCCAAAGCGATAAGCAGAAACTGCAGAACAAGGCCCAGAAAGGCTACAAGCGTCTCTTTATCAATCTTGGTAAGCGTGACGGTTTCTATCCTGGCGAACTGATGCAGACGCTGAACCGTTTCGTGGGCGGACGCCAGGAAGTGGGCCATATCGATTTGCTCGACACCATCTCTTATTTCGAAGTGCCTGAGAAGGACGCCAAGAAAGTGATGATACAGTTGACGGGCATTCGCCACAAAGGACGAACCGTTCGTTGTAACGATGCGGATGAAAAGCCCGATTCCATCGAGAAACCCAAGGGTAAGCCCAAGCGACAGAAGAAGGATGACTGGCGCAGTATGATGGATGAAGGCTGGGCCATGCGTAAACCTCGTAAAAAGAAGAAATAATAAAGCCTCGCAATTGCGAGGCTTTAATATTACTTGGCGTTTATTTCCTTGATAAGCCTGTCTGCCTTACCCCATTTCTCCATCATATAGAGCACGTAGCGGATATCCACACCGATACAACGTGCCAGTTGTTTGTCGAAGAAGATGTCCGAACTCAGGCTATCCCAGTTACCATCGAAAGCCAGACCAATGAGTTCGCCCTTGCCATTGAACATCGGGGAGCCAGAGTTTCCGCCCGTGATATCGTTGTTCGACAGGAAGCAGAGATGCAGCTTGCCCGTGGTCTTATCGGTATATTTTCCGAAGTCCTTGGCAGAGAGCAGTTCCTTCATGATAGGCTCAGCCTCGTAGTCGATGACACCTTTCTCGCCCTGTTCCATCTTCTTTACGATGCTGCTGGCCTCGGTGTAGTAGCCTGAGGGCTGTCCTGCCAACAGGTATTCGCCCACCTGACCATAGCTCAGACGCATGGTGAAGTTGGCATCGCTGTAATTGGGCATGTCCTCCTCCATGCGCAGTTTGGCAGCACAGAGATAACGCTCCTGATTATCGATGCTGTCGTAGGTTTCCAACAGGTCTGCACGGATCTCTGCCAAAGCGGAGATCAGGCTCTCACCATACGACACACCCGGATCCTTGTGATAGTTCTTCTTGTTTACGAAGATCTTCTTGTTGTTCTTCATCAGCTGCGACTTCTTGAAGAGATGGTCCACATATTGCTGGTAGTCACCACCGAACTTACTGTCAACGATCTGATAGAAATCAGGCTGGTATTTCTCTTCCACCTGTTCGCGGTAGTTCTTCATCAGCGCAGCCAGCACTTCACGGTCGAGGTTCAGGTCCCAGGTGTCGCTGTTGTCCTTGAAGTCGATATACTGCTTCTTGGGCTTGTCCTTGTCACCCTTGACCTGAATGCCACGCGTCACTCTTAAGGCACGATTGGTCATCTCGTCATTACGTCCGAAGGTCTCGTTGAAGAACATCATCGCACGAACGGCGTTGAAACGCTTCTTGTAGAAGTTCTCGAGCTTGGTGAAGTCGAGCTTGTCCTTCAGGAAGCCTGTAGAATCCTGCCACTGACGGATTTTGGCCTCGTAGGCGGCCTTCTGCTGGATGAGTCCGATACTGTCGATACATTTGTTCATACCGATGGAGTTCTTCCAGTAGTTGGAGCTGGAGGCATACTTCGAGTCGTATTTGATGCGTACGGCCTCAGAGGCACGCATATGGCGGATCATGATGTCCTGTTTGATCTCACGGGTCTGATAGCGGGGCTTGTTCTGCGCATCGCGACGCTCCAGGATGCCGTAGCTCGACAGATAGCGGCTGGTGCTGCCAGGATAGCCGAGGGTCATCGAGAACGAGCCTGGCTGATAGCCCTGCAGCGAAACCTGTGCCCACTTCTTGGGATGCATGGGGACATTATCCTTTGAGTATTTCGCAGGACCACCTGTCTTGGGGTCCACATAGATGCGGAACACAGAGAAGTCGCAGGTCTGGCGGGGCCACATCCAGTTGTCTGTCTCACCACCGAACTTTCCCATCGACTTGGGCAGTGCAAACACCAGGCGTACATCTTCGTAGTCGCGATAGGTGGTCAGGAAGAATCTGTTGCCCTCATAGAACGGCTTAATCTCTACACGCAGCGTGGAGTCCTTGGCCCTTACCTGCTTCTGAATGGCGTTTTCCAGAGAGTCCACGAGGTAGGCACCACGTCCTTTTTCTGCACGCTTCTCATAGCCGAGAGAGTCGATCAATAAACTGGTGATATCCTTCTGCTCTACCATAAAACTTACGAAGAGGTCTTTATTGGGCAACTCTTCTTCATAGGAATTGGATATAAAGCCGTGAAGCATATAGTCGTGCTCCACAGTGGAGTGCGAGCGGATAGCCTCGAAACCACAATGGTGATTGGTGAACACCAGACCATCAGGTGATACGACCACACCAGAGCAATAACCGCCAAAGTTCACCACGCAGTTCTTGACGGCCTGATCGCCTTCATAGAGTGCGCCATAGGGCAGTTCGTAATTTTCCATTTTCATCGTCTCATAGACGGCATTGGGCAGGTTGTACAGCGTCCACATGCCTTCATCTGCCTTTGCAGAGAATAGTGAACAGTGGATAGCGACCAGTAAAAACAGTAATTTCTTCATATCTTATTTTTTGAAATATTTTCCGATAACGGGGAGCTTGCTAAGGGGTAAATCCTTGTAGAGGATATATGATATATAGCTGCAAATACAAACGATGTTGAAGGCCAGCGTCAGGAGGGGGCTGAAGCCGTAAGTGTCTGGCACATAATACATCGCCATCGTCAACAGCACAGCCATGATGACATAGATGGCGATGCTTTTCAGCGGATAGTTGAGGGGGTAGTATTTCTGTCCCACGAAGTAGGAAGTGATCATAGCCACGCCATAGCCTGCCACACCTCCCCAGGCACAGGCCATATAGCCGTACTTCGGCACGAAGAAGAAGTTCACTGCCAGCAGCACGATACACCCGATACCTGAGAACCACGCACCCCAGATGGTCTTGTCGATAATCTTATACCAGAACGACAGGTTGAAGTAGATACCCATCATGATTTCAGCAGCCATCACAATCGGTATCACTTTCAGACCCACCCAGTAGTCAGGCTTTCTGACGATGTATTTCACGATCAAGTATTCCGACTCATCATGGACGTTAAGACATCCGATCACTATCAGGAACGCCAATAGCGTAAAGATAATGAAGTATTTCATCGCCTGCTCATACATCTCGTGCTGCCCCTTTTCCTTGACGCCAGAGAACACGATCGGCTCGTAGGCAAAGCGGAAAGCCTGGGTAATCATTGCCATGATCATTGCAATCTTCGAGCAGGCACCATAGATACCGAGTTGCTCCCGCATTTCCATTTTGTCACCTTCGTAGATATAGGGGAAGAGCATCTTATCAGCTGTCTGGTTCAGGATGCCTGCAATACCTAGGATAAGAATGGGCCACGAATAACTGAGCATCGTACGCAGCAATTTCGTGTCGAGTCGCCAGCGGAAACCCGTATACTCCGTAATGAGACAGATGGCGAGCATAGCTGTGCAGACGAGGTTGATATAGAAGGCGTAGCCCACATCCTTGCCATCCATCCAAGCGAAGTAGATGACGTTGAGCAGGATGCTTACCACGATGTTCAGCAGTTTGAGTGCTGCAAACTTGATGGCTTTCTTCTGTTGTCGCAGATGGGCGAAAGGAATGCAGAGGAAGGAATCGATGGCCACCGTCACCGCCATCACCCATACCCACTCAGGATGGTCGCCATAGCCCATCAACGAACTGATGGGGTTGATAAAGATGATGACCAGCGCTGCGAAGATTGCAGAGACAGTTCCCACGCTGATTAGTGTGGTGGAATAAACCACCTGCGAGTCCGTGTGTGTCTTGTTGGTAAAGCGGAAATAGGTGGTCTCCATGCCAAAGGTGAGGATCACCAGTATCAGTGCCACATAGGCGTACATATTGGTAATGACGCCATAGCCGCCCGAGGCAGCTGAGAGTTGGGCAGTATAGAGTGGTACCAGCAGGTAGTTTAAAAACCTACCGATGATACTCGAGAGCCCGTAGATGGCCGTGTCTTTTGCTATTGTCTGAAGTTTGCCCATTTTTACCCTTTTACCTTTATCCAAAGAATAAGTATGCTATTGCGATGGCTGCGATGATGCCTGCCAGATCTGCCAGGAGACCGCAGGTCACAGCGTGACGGGTCTTCACGATGCCCACGCTGCCAAAGTAGACGGCGAGGATATAGAAGGTGGTGTCTGTCGAGCCTTGGAAGATACAACTCAGACGTCCGATGAACGAATCTGCACCATAGGTGGTCATCGCGTCTACCATCATGCCTCGGGCCCCGCTGCCTGACAGAGGCTTCATCAGGGCTGTGGGCAGGGCGCCCACGAAATCGCTGTTGCCACCACAGGCCTCCACGCTCCACTTGATACCGTCGATAAGCATATCCATTGCGCCAGAAGCACGGAACACTCCGATGCCCACAAGGATGGCCACCAGATAGGGGATGATGCGGACGGCTGTCGTGAAACCGTCCTTCGCACCCTCGATGAAGGCATCGTAGACATTGACCTTCTTCCTGATACCTGCCAGGATGAAGGCGATGATAATTGTCATCAGCAGGATGTTGGCTGTCGAAGTGCTCACCTTGTTCATCAGCACGGAGTCTAACTGTCCGAAGCCCCAGATGACGCCTGCCACTACGAGGGCTGCACCTCCTAAGAAGAGCAGGATCGTACGGTTCAGCAGATTGATCTTCTGAAAAAGGCTCGTGATGATAACGCCTGCCAAGGTCGAGAAGAACGTGGCCAACAGAATGGGGATGAAGATGTCTGTGGGCTGGGCTGCTCCCATCTGGGCGCGATACACCATGATGGAAATAGGTATCAGCGTCAGACCGCTCGTGTTCAGCACCAGGAACATGATCATCGGGTTCGAGGCCGTATCCTTCTTGGGATTCAGTTCCTGCATCTGCTCCATCGCCTTCAGACCAAGGGGCGTAGCGGCATTGTCCAAGCCCAGCATGTTGGCTGCGATGTTCATGAAGATGGAGCCCGTGACAGGATGGCCTTTGGGGATATCGGGAAACAGTTTGGTGAACAACGGACTCAGCATCTTGGCCAGGATATTCACCACACCGCCCTTCTCGCCAATCTTCATGATGCCGAGCCAGAGGGCCAATACACCTGTCAGGCCTAAGGAGATCTCAAAGGCCGTTTTCGACGAGGAGAACGTCGAGTCCATCATTGCGGGGAACACATCGAAGTCTCCGAAAAACACCAATTTCACCAGCGCTATCACAAACGCGATGATGAAAAATGCTATCCAAATCCAATTTAATACCATATCAGCGGGCAAAGTTACACATTATTTTCGAATTACACAATAGGAACTAACCCGAAAGTGTACGTGCCTACGCAATTTTTGCGGGAAGGCTTCCTAACAATTGTTGGAAAGCCAAGGAAAAAGTGTTGGAAGGCCTTCTAAAAAATGGGGGTATATTAGGCATATCCCCAATTACTCCGAGAGTATTCCGCAATACTCCGAGAGTATTCTGCGCTACTCCGAAAGTATTCTGAGATACTCCGAAAGTATTTTCCAATAAGTTCGGATTATTTCCCGATACCCCGTTATGCTAAAAAAGAAAAGAGCGGCTACTCGCGCAGCCGCTCCATTTCCAAATAATTTGGTTATTTAAAGTACTTGATGTGTCAATTTTCCCACCAGATCAGAGGATCGTTATTCACTACCCAACTCAAGAAGTTTGTATATTTCTTTGTAATATCTTGGCGCTCGTCGCAATATGAGAAATTGCTAGACTTGGAATTTACAGCAAGCTTAGAAGCGGGCTGACCCTTTTCTGCTGTCAGCTGGAACCACTTCTTGGTACCGTTCTTCAGAGTCTTCTGAACATAGATGGGAATATCCTTACCATTTGAAGCCTTTACACCAGGCTTAGTGAAGTTAATTGTTGGTGCTTCATGTCCAACTGCTGGTGCTCCGCCAGTTAAGTTCTTTTTCTCTGCATTAGTGTTGACCATGTAGTTAACGGGAACGCCAAACAGAGCATGAACTTCATTATAAGGATAAGAATCCACTCCGTCTTCAGGAACAATACCAACAACCAGAGGCAGAGTACCACCAGCAGCAACAAGCGTAATTACTGCAGCATCGTCACTAGTGAAATTCACGTCGAAGACTACATCGTTGAAGTCCCAGTCAGAATTCTCGAGGTCACCATCCTGAGCTGTAGCATTCAAGTCCTCAGCAATGATACGAACGTCATAGTCGTTGCTTTGAGTCAACTCTTGTGCAGGGGTAAGAGTGACAATCCAGTCAGAATATACATAGTCACGACCACCTATATTCTTCACCCACTTCATAAGGTCAGTAGCTGCAGGATATGCATTTTGATCGATTTTGCCTTGAATGGCAACCATATCTAACACCTGATCATTGTTGCCACCGCCTGCACTAGTGCAATCCATACGAGGCATATAAGAATCTTGATTAGGGAAGTCTATATTATCTCCGCAAATCTCATTTGTATTGCTTGTAATCCAATGAATCTTGTTGCCATTCAAGTCCCTCAAGTATCCATCGGGATAATCCTGCAAATATTGAGCTTTACTTTTAATGATGTTCTTATTGTTGGCATCCTTGCCAAGATAGAAATAACTGCGTTGAGTTTCGTTAACTGTAACATATGCTGGATTTGGATCATTCCAAGGAATATGTGCATAGCAGTCCTCAAGTTTAATCTGCTCATAATCGAGACCTACGAAAGAGCGGTTCCAAGATGAGTTGTCATAGCCGTCCTTATCCTTGCCATACCATACATCCTCACCAATTACAGTAGTCTGAGCTCTAGCCCAATCGTCAATTGCCTTTGCACCAGCAAGAGCCATACAATCATTGTGCTGAACATTACCCTCCGTTACATGGAAACCTACACATGTCGGCTGTACGCCAATTATCAGGGTAATCTGGTCAGAGTGATAAGCGTTATCATTGGTTAAAGTCCCATTGTCTTTCACATCTTTTGCATTATTGGGATTATCGCCTTTATTGAAGTCCAAAACGTGTACGTTATTTGCTCCAACGGTTAGCTGATTCATATGGTCACTAGATTTCACCGTTTTACCATTTCCTGTTGAATATTGTTCTGCTGAAAGTGCTCCTGCTGTTTGTGGATTACCTTTGTAAACCTGCTGAATAAAGTAGTTCGTCATTGTCGGGGCTTCCCATGTAAGGCCCTTATGAGCTTGGAAGTAGGCCTGAACACGATCCTTCTGTCCTTTTGTCAAAGGCGTTGGTACTAACAATTTAAAATTGCCATCTGTAGCTGCCCACTGGTTACGATTTTTGCTTGCACCAGGAGTCATGTCGCTCAGAGCACGTGTGTAGCTAGTGCCGAAGCCCCATGTCTGATTGGCTGCGGGCTGGCCAAATGTCTTGATAAATGCCTGATTGTAGGCGTTTACAATCTGTTCTGCCTCAAGATTGTTAAGATCTTCCTGGCTTGCTGGCTCGATGTCGTGAGAGCAGCTTGTGAATCCAAAGCACATAGCAAGTGCTGCGATTCCTGTCATCAAATACTTTTTCATAAATTTAAAATTTTTAATAATTTGGTTATAGAATATTGAATATTATCGTTTCATCATCCCTTTTTCAGGACTCCGGTGCAAAGGTAGATAAAATATGTGGAATAACCAAAACTTTCAATGCTAATAAATGTTAATTGGCATAAAAATCTTCGTTTTTGTCGGCAAAAACATGCTGCTTTTTCGGCGCTTTTGTCTTCGTTATTCCCTTTGTCTATTAGGCTTTCGCGCATTTTTTCCGTGTTTTTTTGCAAAGTTACGAATAAATACATAAGTCTGCAAATTTATCGAGAAAAATGTTCCAGTGGTCGAATTGGCTATATATAATATAATAAGGTATAGAGCCATTCGATAAAGAACAACGTAATTCTTAGCATATCGATTCCAGTGGACTTGAAGATACTTGGCATGAAAAGGCTACTGCCCCTAAGAAAAACGAAGGGCATCTGCTCACGCAGACGCCCTCCTAAGATTAAATCTTATGTAATGTATTTGACATCAACAAATATTAATTTGGTCTTCGCACGGTAACATATGTGACTGTGAATTTCTCGCCACTAATCGTAAATCCAGTGGTTTTCACTCTATCCAAGAAAGAATGTTGAACTTCAAATTCAATATAACCACCACTTGGATAATTTGTACTTGTAAAGTTGTTTGTTAAGTTTGTACTGATAGCCCATCCTGAAATGCTGACACCATAAATACGTATGATATCACCCTCCTGAATATTTGAATTGCCGGGAACAGAAACAGTCATAATAGGATCTGTTGTTGTGGCTCGGCAAAGGTATCCTGGATTTTGAGGGTCATAGCCCTTAAGTACTGTCTCACCACTACCAGGGACAACCATCGTATTATTGGTGGCAGGTACAAGATGCTTGCTGGTTGTAGATGAAATGGTTTCATATATTGGATAACCCTCTACAGGTTCTTCGGGGCTAATGACATAGTCCTTACCTGTAGTAAAGCCGCTAAGATCTGCATGTAACATGTCTTCATCTGTAGAACCATTCCAGAATTCGCAGGTTGCATCACTAACCCAATTCTCAAATTGTTTATAAGCTTTGCCGATATTTGAACGCTCTTTAGGCCAACGTGTACCCAATGGAACTACAAATATCGGTGAGGCCTTACCCTTTTCTGGTATAAGTTGAGTGGCATCATTGTCATATTTTACGTAAACCTTGATATCCGAGATTTTTTCTATACCGTAGAAATTTTGATTGCCGTCGCCCCAAGTCAGATCAACAGGATCGACAGAGGCTACTACAGCTCCTCTAACTTTATCCCTTTCATCCTTTGAGAGGGTATTGATCATTGTTGTATGTGATTGTTTTCCCAACCATAAATGAACGTCAAAGTTGTGCTCACCAATTTCAATAGATGCAGGAATAGTACCTCCAGCTGCCATCAGACGAACATTGGCATAATACTCGTGGGTATAAGTTTCCACAGGAGTACCGTCATTAAGACGGTTGCCGTCAACAGGAGTTATAACTGTTTTTGTAATTTCGTCAACAATGATGACGTCAAACACGATGTCATTGTAGTCGAAGTCGTCAAGATCACGATTTGTCAGATCCTCGCAGAATACACGACCAGCTTGTTTAACCTTCTTGCTCTTGTATATCTCAATTTTTTGTTCCTGATTGTTTGTGCCTATTTCATATACTTGAGGAGCATCAGGAGTAATTGTTCCAGAATTTGCAGGCATGAATGTAACAATCCAGTCGCTGAAATAACCATCATTGCAACCGCCAATCTTCACCCATCTTTTCAGATTTTTGTCAGCAACAGGTAAATAGCCTTTACGTACCAACTTGGCAATAAACTTCATGTTAATGGCTTTCTTGTCACTCTGCTCATTAGGTAAGTTATCAAGATAAAGTGTGTTGTCATTTGCACCGCCTGCTACATAATGACCAATTGTTGCATAGTCATTAAAACCGTCCTGGCCACCAATACCAATGTTCGCATGGTCGCCAATAGCACAATACATGTTGGTGCTTGCTACGACATAAGGAATTCTTTTTCTGTCGATGATAATCTCCGTATTCCATGAAGCATATGCGGATACTGTACCATCTTCATTGAATACCCTCTGGTCGTTAGCTTCGTTGAGTGTGCCATACTGTGCATACGAGTATACGTAATGATCAATTTCGTTAGCCTGATTATATGTGTCATAAACAATCGATCCGTCAGCTCTGACGGGAGTGCCAGCATAACAACTTTCGTCAGGAATCATATCGAAATCGAAACCGATGTAATCGCGGTGGAAATCATCGTCACATTTTACATCTCCTCTCTCATCGGTAAGTCTTTCTGCAAGCCATGCAGAGAAGCCAGGGTCGTTGTCGCAGAATTCATCAATTGCTGCAGCGCTTACAAGTGTCCAGCGGTCATCACGAACATAGCTGGCATCGCTGTTGGCGTAACCGAAACAACTTGTTGGAGTATTCAGCATCAGCATAATTTCGTCAGAATGCTGCTGGTTAGTGTTGTTTACGCTAGTCTGGTTACGATCAGCCACCTCGTTGTTAGTGCTGCAAGTACCGTTGTTGAAGTTATAGATGTGCAAATGACCGGGGCCTGCAGTCAAGTGATCCATATGTTCACCGCTCTCAATCAGTGTAGAACCATTAGCGGCAAGATATTTCTCTGCCGATTTTCCGGTCATAGGATCTGTACCGCCATCATAGACCTGCTGAACGAAGAAATCTTTCGTTCCATAGTTGGGACGGTTAGGATTAACAATACAATTCATCTGGAAATAGTACTGGGCGCGAAGCTTCTGAGATTGTGTCAGAGGATCTGGAGCCAAGAAGCCCTTGGATGTCCACATGTTAGCATCGGGGTAGGCACCAATATGATTAGCAAATGCGCCATCAGCACGAGTCATTGCAAAATCTGTACCATTTTGATTATCACCATCAAGTTCCTCAAAACCCCACGTATGGTTAGGATTTGGCTGTCCAAAAGCCCTAACGAATGCCTCCTCGAAGGCTTGAACTTTTTGTTCAATTTTTGAGCCGCTAAAATCATCTTCTTTGCAGCCGATGAAAGCCCCACTGACTAAAACAGCTAATGCAACTGTTATCAAATACTTCTTCATTTTCATAAGATTCTTAATATTGTTACGTAACTTATAATTTTCCTTTGAAAAGATTCTTCGGGCACAAAATTAGTGTTTTTTTCGGGAAAATACACTACTTTATTCGTTAAATTCTGTAAAATGCCTAATTTTTTGCACGTTTTATCGAATATTTTTGTAATTTTGGCGCAAATTAAGTGATAAATTATGGTAATGATGCAGTACACTAAGAAATTATTGATGGCTTTGGGTCTGCTTGGAGGCTTGTTGCTGACTTCGTGTCATAAAGATGTGTTCAACGAAGACGATTATGATAAAATCCTCGATGAGGCATCGCCTGTGGATAGTGTCGATGCCAAACACACTTGGGAATTGACCCAAGACCATATTTATGTGGTGGAGGCGGATATGCACATCGGAGTGAAGTCGGTTCTGATTCTATCCGATAACCCTTTGACAGCTCTTAATGCGGAAGTGATGGCTCAGAGTGCTATTGAGGATGGCGGACGAGTGATGGTGGCTGCGACAGTGCCCACAAGAACTTCTGAGCTATATGCTGCTTTGGTGGATGACAAAAACCGTTATACAGTAGTGAGCTTCCCTGTAGGGACGACGGTGGTGAATTTCAGCAGTGTCAAATCAGTTAATTCTCAAAAACCACTCAAAGCCAGTTTGGTACAGCAAAAATTGATGTATTGTTTCGAGGAAGAGATGCCTGAGCCTGGCGATTATGATTATAATGATGTGGTTTTGCGTCTCTCACGTGAGGTGGTGAATAGCCATCACTTAAAAGTTCATGTGGAATTGGTGGCTGTTGGTGGCTCGAAACAATTGGCCGCTGGTTTGCACTTAGTAGGCTATAATGCTGAAGATATTGATAGTGTGACCATTGAGGGCGGAGGCTCATTTGACTTAGGCGGCTCTCGATATAATGTACCTTTGCAGAAAATGGCTTCACCTTTGTTTGAAAGTAGTAGTTTATTACAGTCAGGCCGTAATGGCGAAGCTATGATATATTTGTTTGAAGATGCTCATTGGGCAATGGGTGACGATCTAAGTGTGACGAATCAGGTTTTCCAACGTAAGAAATATAATGTATCTAAATCTTATGGTGATAACTTTATGATTCTTCCCACTCGTATAGAAACCTATCATGTCTATTTCAAGGCGGATCAGAATGTTAACGGATTCACACCGGCTATGTTCGACCCCTTTGTTCTTAGTCCCTATTATGGTACCGTTTGGGAATTGCATTGCTTCCGTGACCGCGAGGCTCAGCTGACGCGTGAATATACGTTGACGAAAAGCAGAAAACTGCCTTGGGCACTGATGATTCCTTATTCCATGTTCCGCTATCCTTTGGAGGGCGTGAACATCGGCTTCAAAAAGAATGGTGCTCTCTTTGGTGCCTACATGAATAAGGGTTGTTCATTTGGTGAATGGGCAGAGGACCGAAATAAATGTATAGACTGGTATACGAGTCCTACATTCAATCAGGTATTCTAACAAATAAGGGGCGCATCAATCGGTGCGCCCCTTATTTGCGAATCAGTTTCGTGGACCAGCCAGGGCTTGAACCTGGGACCTCCAGATTATGAGTCTGTTGCTCTAACCAACTGAGCTACAAGTCCGGTGAAATCGGCATTT
>JAEEGK010006869.1_pt1 | contig 27249 bp, 19 predicted proteins | sample 8958771 | NCBI WGS metagenome assembly JAEEGK01 (sample SAMN16246547, study PRJNA631951) | gut metagenome | biome: gut microbiome; feature: rumen; material: SC-attached | host: Bos | place: Iran: Karaj | collected 2018-10 | reverse complement strand
TTGAGCAAGCAGAGCAGAACCTCAAGGAACTTGGCAATAAGACCCTCGAAGAGGTGTCGGAAGCAGGGCGTCAGGAGTGGAACAAAGTGTTGAGTGTCATTGATGTGGACGACAATAGCGACGTTGACCGCCTGCGTACCTTCTACAGCTGCCTCTATCGAAGCACACTCTTTCCTCGCAGCTTCTATGAAATCAATGCGAAGGGTGAGGTCGTACACTACAGCCCATACAACGGCCAGGTGCTACCCGGCTATCTCTTTGCCGATACAGGTTTCTGGGATACCTTCCGTGCACTCTTCCCTTTGGTTAACCTCATGTACCCAAGCATGAGCCAGAAGATGCAGGAAGGCTGGGCGAATGCCTACAAAGAGAGCGGCTTCTTGCCCGAATGGAGTGCGCCCGGACACCGTGCCTGCATGGTGGGCAACAACTCAGCGAGCGTCGTGGCAGATGCTTACCTCAAGGGAATCAGAGGTTACGACATTGATGTTCTTTGGGAAGCCGTCAAGCATGGAGCCAATGCCGACCTGCCCCGCACTACAAGCGGCCGCAAGCAATGGCAGACGTACAACAGGCTGGGCTATGTTCCCTACGACAGTATCAATGAGAGCGCTGCGCGTACCTTGGAATATGCCTTCGACGACTGGAGCATTTACAAGCTTGGTCAGGCACTTGGCAAGCCAGAGAAAGAAATCAAGGTCTATGCCGAGCACGCCTTCAACTACAAGAATCTCTTCGACAAGAGCCATAATCTGATGCGCGGCAAGCTTGCCAACGGCGAGTGGGCACCGAACTTCAACCCCTTCAAATGGGGAGATGCTTTTACCGAGGGCAACAGCTGGCATTACTCATGGAGCGTGTTCCACGACCCGCAAGGCTTGATTGACCTTATGGGCGGCAAGGACGTGTTCAACCAGATGCTTGACAGCGTCTTCATCCTGCCCCCGATCTTCGACGACAGCTACTATGGCGGCGTCATCCATGAAATCCGCGAAATGCAGATAATGAACATGGGAAATTACGCCCATGGCAACCAGCCAATCCAGCATTTTGTGTATCTATATGACTGGAGCGGCCAGCCGTGGAAGACTCAGGCAAGAGTCCGCGAGGTGATGGACAAGTTCTACTCGTCGGCGCCTGACGGATACTGCGGAGACGAAGACAACGGACAGACTTCCGCCTGGTATGTATTCTCGGCGATGGGCTTCTACCCGGTATGTCCGGCATCAGCCCAGTACGCCATCGGCTCCCCGCTTTTCAGGAAGGTCACCGTCTCCCTGCCTGATGGCAAAAAGATAGAAATCAAAGCCGGAGACAATTCGGAGCAGAACGTATATATCAGTTCGATGAATGTCGACGGCAAGAAATATAGCAGGAACTATCTGGAGCATTCCGACCTGGTGAAAGGAACTTCGATCGAGTTCAGGATGGTCTCGGAACCGGATAAAAGTCGCGGTACGGCGGCTGAGGACAGGCCATATTCCTTATCTCTTGAATAAAAGACTTATCATATGGCCGGGGTAAAAAAACGCAGCCTTGCTGATCAGGCAAGGCTACTACAATAAAATAGAACCGTACGCATCATAAAGATTTTCACTATATAAATTCCATATTAGGAAAATCTTGCAAAAAAATTTAAACTTTTTTTGTTTGTGTGACGATTCTGCTTTCTCAAACTGTATGCCAAATCCGATTTTTCGCAGATTCCTCTGACCGGAGATATCTTTGTGCCGGCCGACTTCCGCCGGCGTTGCCGGCTCCATCCCTCCCAATGTCTACTTCGTCCTGCTTCGCAGAACTCGTATCCATCGGGCCCCTCCCTCTAACGTGGCCGAGGGTGGCCACGGTCTCCGGCACCAAGATAGCTCCGGTCGGAAAATTAACGAGAAATATTTTGCAGAGAATTGCGATTAGTATTCCTCCCAGGAACGGATAGCGAGGTCATCCCACTCCAGAGTACAGAAAGCGCGCACGAAAGCAGTCGCAAGACGGGCATTCGTAAACAGCGGTATATTGAAGTCCACGGCAGCCCTGCGGATGCGGTAGCCGTCGCTCTTCTGGGTCTCAGTGTAGTCCTTCAGGATGTTGATGACCATGTCCACCTTCTTGTCCTGGATAAGCTCTATCGCAGAAGGGCAGTCCTTGATCTCGCCGGCCTCTGCCTCGCTCGGCCAGAGAGCCCGCTGACATGATATACCATTGGCCATCAAATATTTGTATGTACCGTCAGTAGCATACATAGTGCATCCCCTCTCTTCGAGCATGCGGCAGGCGCGGAGCATGTCGGCCTTCTGCAGCGGGTCTCCCGTAGAGAGCAGTATGTTCCCCCTAGGAACGGTATTCCCGACGGCCAGCAGCGACTTGACCAAAGCCTCGCCGAAGTCCTCTCCGATACAGCCAACCTCTCCTGTAGAGGCCATGTCCACTCCGAGCACCGGATCGGCCTCCTCGAGACGGGCGAAAGAGAACTGGGACGACTTCACGCCCACATAATCCAGACCGATTGCATCCGAACGCGGAGCCTCCGGATGCTGCCCCAGCATCACCTTCGAAGCCAGCTCTATAAGATTGACTTTCAAAACCTTCGAGACGAACGGGAAACTTCTGGAAGCACGCAGGTTGCACTCAATGACCTTGACCTCATTCTCCCTCGCGAGGAACTGTATATTGAACGGTCCGCTGATCCTCAGGGCCGCAGCAATCTTATTGGCAATTCTCTTGATGCGACGCTCTGTCTCAACATAGAGTTTCTGCGCCGGGAATATGATGGTAGCGTCGCCGGAATGCACTCCGGCATACTCCACATGTTCGGAAATTGCATATGCGAGCACTTCTCCGCCGTCTGCCACGGCATCGAACTCGACCTCCTTGCACCGGGTCAGGAACTGGCTGACCACCACCGGATGCTCGCTCGAGACCTCAACCGCAAGAGACAGATACTTCTCCAGCTCCCCGGCACTGTGACATACGTTCATGGCAGCGCCTGAAAGCACATAAGACGGCCTTACCAGCACAGGGAAGCCGACTCTCTCCACGAATCCCTTGATATCCTCCAGCGTGGTCAGCTCCTGCCATGCAGGCTGGTCCACGCCGATCTCGTCCATGATCGACGAGAACTTATGCCTGTCCTCGGCGCGGTCGATATCCTCCGGCCTTGTTCCAAGCACCGGAATACCCACGCGGTCGAGCTTCAGGGCCAGGTTGTTCGGAATCTGGCCGCCAACGGACACCACGACTCCGTGCGGACATTCGAGGTCGCAGATATCCTGGACTCTCTCGAACGAGAGCTCGTCGAAATACAGCCTGTCACAGATATCGTAGTCGGTCGAAACGGTCTCAGGGTTATAATTGATCATGATGCCCCTGTAACCGGCCTTTCTGATGGTCTGGAGACATGTTACCGAGCACCAGTCGAACTCCACGGAGCTGCCGATACGGTACGGGCCCGAGCCCAGCACTATCACGGTGCGGTCGTCATGCTCGCAGGCGATATCGCTGACATCGCCGTTATAAGTCAGGTACAGATAGTTAGTCTTGGCCGGGAATTCCGCGGCAAGAGTATCGATCTGCTTTACCACCGGCACTATTCCCAGCTTCTTGCGGTACTCGCGCACTTCGGCCTGACGAGCATTGACATCGCCAGACTCACTGAATACTGCCCTCTGAATCTGGAAATCCGAGAATCCCTGGCGCTTGGCCTTGAGCAGCAGTTCCGGAGAGAGCTTTTCCAGGGCCGGAACCTCCAGCATCTCGTTGTATGTGTCCACGATATTCTGGAGACGGTACAGGAACCAGCGGTCTATCTTTGTGAGCTCATGGATCCGGTCTATGGAATAGCCGGCCCTGAGAGCTTTTGAAATCACGAAAATACGGTTGTCGGTCGGTTCCGAAAGGGCTTTCTCTATGTCCGGAACCACGAATTCCTTGTTGCCCACGAAGCCATGCGCCCCCTGTCCGATCATTCGGAGACCCTTCTGGATGGCCTCCTCGAAGGTACGGCCCACGGACATCACTTCTCCCACGCTCTTCATGCTGGAGCCGATCTTGCGGGATACGCCGTGGAACTTGCTGAGGTCCCAGCGAGGTATCTTGCAGACTATGTAGTCGAGGGCAGGCTCGAAGAAGGCCGGGGTCGTCTTTGTGACTGAGTTCTTGAGGTCGAAAAGACCGTAACCGAGGCCCAGCTTGGCTGCCACGAAGGCCAGAGGATAACCTGTAGCCTTGGACGCGAGGGCGGATGAACGGCTGAGTCGGGCGTTCACCTCGATCACCCTGTAGTCCATGGAATCGGGATCATAGGCATACTGCACATTGCATTCGCCCACGATGCCTATATGGCGGACTATCTTTATGGACAGTTCGCGCAGATAGTAATAATCTTTGTTGGAGAGAGTCTGCGACGGAGCGACGACGATTGACTCACCGGTATGTATGCCCAGCGGGTCGAAGTTCTCCATGTTGCAGACCGTTATACAGTTGTCAAAGCGGTCGCGGACCACTTCGTATTCGATTTCTTTCCAACCCTTCAGGGACTTCTCGATAAGCACCTGCGGGGAGAATGAGAAGGCCTTGTCGCAGAGTTCGCGGAGCTGCTCATCGTTGTCGCAGAAGCCCGAGCCGAGACCTCCGAGCGCATATGCGGCGCGGACGATCAGCGGATAGCCGAGCTCATGGGCGGCCTCGAGGGCTTCGTCCATGGTCTCTGCGGGATGAGATTTTATGGTCTTGACGCCGATTTCGTCGAGTTTACGGACAAAGAGTTCGCGGTCTTCGGTGTCCATTATTGCCTGGACGGGGGTTCCGAGTACGTTGACGCCGTATTTTTCAAGGGTGCCGGCTTCGTAGAGCTGGACGCCGCAGTTGAGGGCTGTCTGGCCGCCGAATGAGAGGAGGATGCCGTCGGGGCGTTCTTTTTCTATGACTTTTTCGACGAAGTATGGGGTTACCGGCAAGAAGTATATCTTGTCAGCGATGCCTTCGGAGGTCTGGACCGTAGCGATGTTCGGGTTGATGAGGACTGTCTTGATCCCTTCTTCCCGGATTGCTTTCAGCGCCTGGCTTCCGGAGTAGTCGAATTCTCCGGCCTGGCCGATCTTCAATGCTCCCGACCCCAGCAACAATACTTTCTTTATCTCTTTTGTCATAAATTCGTTTGTCTTTTTTTCGTCATCCGGTAATTGTCTGGGACCGGACGACTTCCGCCGGCTTTGCCGGCTTCATCCCTCCCACTGTCTTCTTCGTCCTGCTTCGCAGAACTTGTATCCAGCGGGCCCCTCCCTCTGACGCGGTCGAGGGTGGCCACGGTCTCCGGTCCCAGACAAAAACCGGATTCCCTAAACAACCAGACGACGAACTGTCCACAAATAACAGTCATCAAAGTTCCCTAGACCTCCTGACCGACATATGCTTAAGAAAAATCAGCGGCAGAGGCCATCTTGGCGGCGATACGGTCATTGGCAAGATTGCCGATACTGCCAAGATGAGTATGGGACACGCTCCTGTCAGCCTTGAAACGACCCTCGTTGACCTCGATACCCACCTCCTTGTAAGCATCCCTGAAAGGCTTGCCCGCAAGAGTCCTGCGGTTGACCTCCTCAACGGTGAACAGATAATCATAGATCGGAGAATCCAGCACGTCGCGGTTCACCGATATGTTCTTAAGCATATATACTGCCATTCCCAGGCACTTGTGGATAAGCTCCAGGGCAGGGAAAAGAATGTCCTTGAGAAGCTGCAGGTCGCGGTGATAACCATGCTGCAGGTTGCTGCAGAGCAGACTGATGGTGTTCTCGGCACCAAGAATCTGGTTGCAATGCCCCCTCATGATCTCCCAGACATCCGGATTCTTCTTGTGAGGCATGATGCTCGAACCGGTGGTAAGCTCGTCCGGGAATTTTATGAAACCGAAATTCGGACTCATATAGAGGCAGCAGTCTGCGGCGAATTTGTTCAGGGTCAGGGCGACTCCGCCGATAGCAGAGGCGACTGCTCTCTCGGAGCGGCCGCGGCTAAGCTGCGCAGCCACCGAATTGTAGTCCAGCGACCCGAAGCCCAGCAGTTTCGTGGTCATTTCCCTGTCCAGAGGGAACGAGCTGCCATATCCGGCGGCAGAGCCGAGAGGGTTCTGGTCCACAGTATGGAAAGCTCCCGCGAGCATGTACATATCGTCTGCGAGGGCCTCCGCATAGGCTCCGAACCAGAGTCCGAACGAAGAAGGAGTTGCCACCTGGCCATGGGTATAGCCCGGGATCAGCACGTCCTTGTGCTGCTCGGAAAGGCTCTGGAGCACTTCGAAAAGGTCCAGCACTTCCTTGCGCACCGTCAGTATCTCGTCCTTCAGGAAAAGCTTCACGTCCACGAGCACCTGGTCGTTCCTGGAGCGGCCCGAATGTATCTTCTTGCCGATATCTCCGAGACGCCTGGTCAGCAGCAACTCGACCTGCGAATGGATGTCCTCGACTCCGTCCTCCAGCACGAAACTCCCGGCCTCGATCTCCGAAAGTATCTTCCGGAGGCCTTCGGTCAGCACTTCCAGCTCGTCGGAAGAGAGCAGTCCGATGGACTCCAGCATGCGGATATGGGCCATGGAGCCTGTCACGTCATACTTGGCGAGTCTCAGGTCCAGAGTCCTGTCGTTGCATACCGTAAATTCCTCCACGACCTCGGTCGCGGCTTTTCCCTTATTCCACAGTGTTTCTGCCATATGCGAAGCTTTCTATAAATTTACCATAAACCTGCACGGCCTCCTCGATCTCGGCGACCGTGACATATTCGTCCTTGTGGTGCGAGCGCGAAGAGTCCCCGGGACCCATCTTTATCGCATCGCAGCTTATCCTCATCCAGTCGGACGTCGTAGGAGAGGAGAATGTCTCTATCCCTAGGGCAGCGGCGGTCGCAGCGAGAGGAGAATCCGGCCTGGTGGCGGAAGACCTGTTCAGCAGGTTCCTGGCTGTCAGCCGGCTTTTGCAGAGAGCCTGGAGTTCCTCCAGGATCTCGGCGTTGTCATACTGCTCGGTCGGGCGTATGTCCACGACGAAGGAACATCTGTCCGGAATCACGTTGTGAGCTGTCCCGGCAGAGATCTGCGTCACGTTAAGGCCCACTTTTCCCATCACAGGAGAGACTTTCGGGAACACATGGGACCGGAGGACGCTGATGTCGTCCAGCGCGATATAAAGGGCATTTACGCCCTCTCCGCGGGCAGCATGGCCCGCAACGCCTTCCGCCACTCCGTCGATCACCAGAAGCCCTCTTTCGGACGTCGCGGCCCGCATCCCCGTCGGCTCCCCGACGATGGCGAAGTCCACTTCGTCCTTCAGCTTGCCCCAGAGCGACCGCATCCCCTCGGGACCGGACCTCTCTTCCTCGACGGTAAGGGCCAGCAGCAGGTTGATAGGGAGGTCTTTCTCCCGATATTCAGAGAATACTGAAATCATGGACACGACGCTGCCTCCGTCGTCATTGCTGCCCAGTCCGAGAATCCTGTCCTCCGGCTGCTGAGGCTTGAACGGATCGAAAGAATAGTCTGCCGCCGGCTCGACGGTATCCATATGGGCGCAAAGCATCAGAGTCGGTTTCGCAGGGTCATAGCCGCAGCTCCTGGCCACGATGTTCTTTCCCACCATCCCGGCCTCGATGCCGGAATCCCGGAGAAAAGAAAGCACGAACGCCCCGACCTCTTCCTCATGGAAAGAAGTCGACGGGATTGCCACCATGCCGCGGAGAAGCTCCACCGCCTGCTTTACGCTCACTTTGCTCATTTCAGTACAGTTCCGTAATTTTCAAGTATATTGGCCGCATGCTTGATCACCACCGAAGAAACGCCCGCAGAAATCGCTGCGAACGAGTTTTCGAGTTTCGGGATCATGCCGGCGGCGACTCTTCCCTCCGCCTTCAGCGCCGCGAAATCCTCGCGGGTCAGCGACGGGATCACAGTATCGTCGTCATCCTTGTCATAAAGCACTCCGTCCTTCTCGAAACAATACACGAGCTCGACGGACTCGGCTCCGGCCAGGGCTATCGCGAGGCTTGAAGCCACGGTATCGGCATTGGTGTTCAGCAGATGGCCCTCGCAGTCATGGGTAATCGCACATACCACCGGCACCATCCCTGCATCGAGGATAGTCTCCAGCAGGTCGGTATTGACCATGCGCACATCTCCCACGAATCCGAAATCCACCACTCTCCCGGCCATCTCCACCGGCGGCCTCTTCTCGGAACGGATAAGGTTGCCGTCTGCTCCGGAGAAGCCCAGGGCGTTGCAGCCGAAACCCTGCAGCATCGATACGATCTGCTTGTTGCACCAGCCTGCATAGACCATGGTCACTATCCTGAGGGTATCGGCATCGGTGACCCTGCGGCCTTCCACCATCTCAGGGACCATGCCGAGCTCCTTCTGCATCTGCGAAGCCATCACTCCGCCGCCATGCACCAGCACCTTCCTTCCCTGAATCTTGGAGAAGTTCTCCAGGAAATCATGGAGCAGCACCGGATTGTCCACGACATTGCCTCCGATCTTTATGACTTTTACCTGATTCATAATGAAAGCAGTATTTCCTTGATTACTGTCTGGGCGGAAACCACCCTGTTGGCAGCCTCCGGAATCACTATCGACTGAGGACTCTCGATGACGTCGTCAGTCACTATCATGTTGCGCCTTACAGGAAGACAATGCATGAAATAGGCATTATTGGTAAGGGCCATCTTGCGGCTGTCCACAGTCCATGCCCTGTCGCTGCAGATCACCTTTCCGTAATTGTCCCCGGTGTATGCAGCCCAGTTCTTGGCATATACGAAGTCTGCTCCTTCGAGGGCCTTGTCCTGGTCGTATTCCACGCGGGCGTTGCCCACGAATGCAGGGTCAAGCTCATAGCCGTGAGGATGGGTGATCACGAAATCATATCCGGTCAGGTTGATGCCCTCGGCGAATGAGTTCGGCACGGCCTGAGGAAGGGCTTTCGGATGAGGAGCCCATGTCATCACAATCTTCGGACGGTCCTTTTTCTTGTATTCCTCGATGGTGATCATGTCGGCGAAGGTCTGGAGAGGATGCCTTGTGGCCGCCTCCATGCTGAACACCGGCTTTCCGGAGTATTTGATGAACTGGTTCAGTATCACCTCGTTGTAGTCGGCGTCGCGAGACTCGAAGCGGGCGAACGAGCGCACTCCGATGATGTCGCAGTAGCAGCCCATCACCGGGATGGCCTCGAGCAGATGCTCAGGCTTGTCTCCGTCCATGATGACTCCTCTCTCGGTCTCGAGCTTCCAGGCGCCCTGGTTGACGTCGAGCACGATAACGTTCATTCCGAGGTTCATAGCGGCCTTCTGGGTGGAGAGGCGGGTACGGAGGCTGGAATTGAAGAAGATCATCAGGAGGGTCTTGTTGCGTCCGAGCTCCTGGTCGGCGAACGGATTCTCCTTTACATATTTTGCCTTGGCAAAGGCCTCCTCGAGGTTGCCAAGCTGGGTTACTGAAGTAAAATGTCTCATCCTACAAGTTCTTTCCATGCGTTAACGAAACTCTCCGCCGTCTTTTCGCTGATGGTCAGCGACGGGAGGAGACGGATTACGGACGCGCCTGCGGCTCCCGTGAAGAAATGCTTCTCGAAGAGCAGGCGGTCGCGGAGGCCTTCGTATTCCTCCTTGAGATGCAGGCCTATCATCAGGCCGCGTCCCCTGTATTCTTTCAGGGCCTTGTCGAGCTGCGCTCCGGCACCGAAAGCCTTTGCAAAATACTCTCCGACCTTAGCGGCATTCTCGACCAGATGCTCGTTCTCGATTACGTCGAGCACTGCGAGAGCCGCGGTGCAGGCAAGATGGTTGCCTCCGAAGGTCGTTCCGAGCATGCCGTAGCGGGCCTCGATCTCCGGACTTATGAGCACTCCGCCGATAGGGAAGCCGTTGGCCATGCCCTTGGCGGTCGTGATGATGTCCGCGCGTATTCCGGCGTGCTGGTGGGCGAAGAACATTCCGGTGCGGCCGTAGCCGGACTGGATCTCGTCCAGGATCAGCATGACACCGTATTTGGTGCAGAGGTCGCGCAGGCTGCGCAGGAAGTCGTCCGTCGGCTCATATATGCCGGCAACGCCCTGGATGCCTTCTATGATGACTCCTGCGTAATTTCCTGAGGAGAGCTGCTCCTCGACTGCAGCGATGTCATTCAGGGGCACGAACGATACGTTGGGGCTTTCGTTGAAGGCCGACCTTATGGCAGGGTTGTCCGTCGCCTCCACTGCGCCGGACGTGCGGCCGTGGAAGGCTTTGCAGAAAGCGAGTATCTTCGGCTTGCCTGTATGGAAGGAGGCAAGCTTGAAGGCGTTCTCGTTGGCCTCGGCGCCGCTGTTGCAGAGGAAGAGGCTGTAGTCCGTATATCCGGAAATCTTGCCGAGACGGGCTGCGAGGTCTTTCTGCAGGGAGTTCTGGACGGCGTTGGAGTAGAAGCCGAGCTTGCCGAGCTGGGCCGAAAGCATCTCGATGTAGTGCGGATGGCAGTGACCTATCGAAATCACTGCGTGGCCGCCGTAGAGATCGGTGTACTGCACGCCCTCGGCATCCCAGAGAGTGGTGTCGAGGCCGCGTACAGGCTCTATGTCCCAGAGTTTATATGTCTTGAAAAGTTCCATTTCTAAAATGCTGATGGTTTGAGTCTGAGTCCGGTCGTCTCAGGAAGGCCGAAGATCAGGTTCATGTTCTGGACTGCCTGACCCGACGCTCCCTTGACGAGGTTGTCGATGACTGAGGCGATATGCACATAACCGTCGTGCACTTCGACGTGCAGCAGGCCCTTGTTGGTATTTACGACTTCCTTGAGGGAGATAGGCTCATTGCTGTGGAAGACGAAAGGAGAGGCGCTGTAATATGCGTCGAAGAGGTCGCGATACTGCTCTTCCGTGAGTACGGCCCGGGTATATACGCTGGCGAAAATGCCCCTGGTGAAATCGCCGCGAAGGGGGACGAAGTTGACTTTCACTTCGCTTCCGGCGATGGAGGAGAGGTTCTTGCGTATTTCACCGAGATGCTGGTGGGTGAACAGCTTGTAGATGCTCAGGTTGTTGTCCCTCCAGCTGAAGTGGGTCGTCTCGCCAGGCTTCTTGCCGGCTCCGGTCGAGCCGGTGATGGCGGTCACATGGACCTCGTCCCTGATCAGTCCCTCCTGCGCGAGCGGCAGCAGGGCGAGCTGGATTGCGGTGGCGAAACAGCCTGGATTGGCGATGTCATGGGCCTTGGCGACTTCGTCCCTGCAGGCCTCCGTGAGACCATAGAGGAAGTGCCTGCCGGCATAGTCCGGATCCAGGCGGAAGTCGTTGCCGAGGTCGATTATATGACAGTCAGGGCTGATTTCATGGGTATCCAGGAACTCCCTGGAGATGCCGTGGCCGAGACAGAGGAAGATTACGTCGGGATCGTTCAGCTGGGTCCCGAAACACAGGTCGGTCTCTCCGATCAGGTCTCTGTGGACAGAGGCCACGGGAGTCCCTTCCGAAGAGGTGGTGGTCGCTGCCACTATCTGCACTTCGGGATGGTTGAGGAGGATCCTGAAGAGTTCTCCTCCGGTGTATCCGGTACCTCCGGCTATCGCTGCCCTTATCATTTGTTTACTGCGTAATATATCTTGAGAGGATTTGCGAGTACCTTGGTGAAGCCTTCGACGTCACGGCCGGTGTATGAGTTGTTGACCTCGCCGTATGAAGCGAACTTGCCGTTCATGAGGTCGTGCTTGCTGCTGCATGCGAGCACAGTGAAATGGTACGGACGGAGCTCCACTTCGACTTCTCCGGTCACATTCTGCTCCATGCTATCCATCATTGCCTCCATGTCGCGCATCACAGGGTCGAGGTACATGGCCTCGTGCATCTGCTGGCCGTACCATACCGAGATCTGGTCCTTCCAGTAGAGCTGGCCCTTGGTGAGGACATGCTTCTCGAGAAGATGGTGGGCCTTGATGAGGATGAGCGGAGCTGCCGCCTCGAAGGCTACGCGGCCCTTGATTCCGATGATGGTGTCGCCGACGTGGGTGTCACGGCCGATTCCGAAAGGAGCCGCGATGGCGTGGAGTTCCTTGATGAGCTCTACAGGGTCCATCTTCTTGCCGTTCAGGCTGACTGCCTCTCCCTTTTCGTAGCCGATCTTGATGTGCTCCGGAGTTGTCTTGGTCACAGGGATAGGGAAGGCTTCCTCCGGGAGATATGTCTCTGACTTGAGGGTCTCCACTCCGCCGACCGAAGTACCCCAGAGTCCCTGGTTGATGGAGTATTTGCTCTTTTCCCATGAGAAGTCGAATCCATGGTCGCAGAGATATTTGATCTCGTCAGGACGCTTGATGGCGAGCTCGCGGATAGGGGCGATGATCTTGACGTCCGGAGCCATGATCTCGAATACTATGTCGAAACGGACCTGGTCGTTGCCGGCTCCGGTGGAGCCGTGGGCTACGTAGGAAGCTCCGAGTTCCTGCACATGCTTGAGGACTTCGAGGGCCTGGAAAATACGCTCTGAGCTTACGGAAATCGGGTAGGTGTTGTTACGGAGCACGTTGCCGAAGACCATGTATTTGATGCCTTTCTCATAGTATGTATGAGAGGCGTCCACTGTCTTGTGGGATGCTGCGCCGAGGGTGAGGGCGCGCTCTTCGATAGCCTTGACTTCTTCGTCTGAGAAGCCGCCGGTGTTCACGAGGATAGTGTGGACCTCAAGGCCTTTTTCGTTCTTGAGGTAAGGGACACAGAAAGAGGTGTCAAGTCCGCCGCTGAAGGCGAGTACTACTTTGTTGTTCATTTTATATCTCCTTATTGATTTCTACTCCATGTACCGTGATGTGCTCCTTAGGGTCATAAAGAAGGCCCGTGCATATGCACATCTTATAGTTTTTCTCTTCGAGGATCGGGAAGTGGCGGCAGCCCTGGCAGCCTTTCCAGAATTCCGGATCGTGGGTAAGCTCGGAGAAAGTCACAGGGCGGAAGCCGAGCTCGTAATTCATCTTCATTACGGCTGCGCCCGTGGTTATGCTGAATATCTTGGCGTCCGGGTATCTCTCGCGCGAGAGCTTGAAGATACGGTGCTTGATAAGCTTTGCAAGGCCCATTCCTCTGTACGCGTGGGCTACGATAAGGCCGGAGTTGGCCACATACTGCTTGCCTTCCCATGATTCGATGTAGGAGAATCCGGCGAAGTTGCCCTCTTCGTCAAGGGCGATCACTGCCTTGCCGTCCTTCATCTTGCCGATGATATACTCCGGCTTTCTTTTGGCAATACCTGTGCCTCTTTCGAGGGAAGACTGGTAGATTTCATCACAGATACCCTGTGCAAAATGTGCGTGGCTCTCATCAGCCACCAAGATCTGAAAGTTCATTTTTTTATTTATATCCTTTTTTTCGGGGATGCCCTGTCCGCAAGACTACATAAAGGCCCTAATGGCAAGACAAACCGAGATTGTCAATTGCAATTGTCTATTCTCTATTGCGTTGGGATTGGAGATGTATGAGGGGGATGTTTAGATCACCCTCCTAGATTCGGACTCGCTTGAATATGATTCCATTATTCCTCATACGGCGGCTAAGGTAGGTATTTTATTTCAGTTTTCCACATTTATTTCAAAAAAATGTGGTTTTAGCCGCATTTAAAGGCTTATTTGGTAATAGTGAGGGCCGAATCTCCCGAATGCTGCACGGTCCAGGGCCTCGCGGTCGTCAGGATGAGCAATCGATATGAGCAGCTTTGCGCGCTCCTGTATCGAGCGGCCGAACAGGTCGACAGCTCCATATTCCGTCACAATCCAGTTGACGTCGGCGCGCGGGGTGACTACGCCTGCCCCCTGGTTGAGAACAGAGACAATCTTGCTTTTGCCTTTATTGGTCCTCGAAGCGAAGGCGATGATGGATTTGCCTCCGTCTGAGAGGGACGATCCTCTCACGAAATCCAGCTGTCCGCCGGTTCCGGAGAAGATTCTGGTGCCGATTGAATCGGCGCACACCTGACCGGTAAGATCGACCTCTATCGCCGAGTTTATCGAGACGACATTAGGGTTGAGGGAGATGATCCTCGGGTCATTAGTGTATGCTATGTCCTTCATCAGGACTCTGGTGTTGTGGTCGATGTAGTCATAGACGTCTTTCGATCCGAGAAGGAAGGAAGCGACATTGAGACCTTTGTCGATTTTCTTGCATGAGCCGTCGACTACCCCGTCGCGGATGAGGCCGAGTACGCCGTCGGAGAACATTTCGGTATGGATGCCGAGATGCTTATGGTCCTTGAGGCTTACTGCGACTGCGTTCGGGAGGGCTCCGATACCCATCTGGATGCAGGCTCCGTCAGGGATCAGGGCTGCGCAGTTGCGGCCGATGGCGATTTCGGTTTCAGACGGTACTGCGGGCTCTTTTGTAATCAGCGGGGTCTCGTCATACACGAGACAGTCGAAGCGGTCAGCGCTGATTAGGTCGCCATAGGCGAAAGGGACGTTCGGATTGACTACGGCAATGGCTTTCTTGGCCACTTCCACGGCCGCCAGCGAGCAGTCTATGGACGTACCGAGGGAAACCATTCCCTGCTTGTCCGGAAGCGAAACCTGGACCATTGCGACGTCGCACGGCAGGGTGCCTCCGCGATATAGTTTCTGGGATATCCAGAGATTGATCGGGAGATAGTCGGCATAACCGGAATTTACGTTGGGACGCACATTCGCTCCTACGAAGAAACCCTGGTCGAAGAATATGCCGCTGTAGCGTTCTTCGCTGTAAGGAGCCGGACCTTCAGTATGGAAATGATGGAAGTGCAGGTCGCGAAGTTCTCCGGCGTCAGCACGTCGGCAGAGAGCCTGGATAAGAACATGTGGAACGCTCGCAATACTGCTCAAGTGGATATGGTCTCCACTCTTTACCATCTTTACAGCCTCGTCGGCCGATACGTAATTGTAGTTCGTCATAAAAGGTCCAATAGTGATTAAGGGGATCTATTGGACCTCAAATATAAGAATTATTTTCTATTATCGCGAAAATCAGAACCGGAAGGAGACTCCCAGACCGGCAGAGAAGCGGCCTGCAGGAGTTTTGCGGGTAGAAATGGATCCGGTATGGAGATCGGTTACGGCCACTCCGTAGTTGCGGATCAGATTATGGTGGTATCCTATGTCTCCGCGGATTCCTATTCTTCCTATTACGAGGCCAAGACCGAGGCCGACGTCGGCTGTAATTCCGAACTGCCCCTTCACCCGTCCGAGATAGTGGTAATAATCATCCCGCTCCCCATAGGAGAGCTTTTCCAGATATCCGGGAGTAAGTCCTGCAGAGACTTCGACGGAATTGATCAAGGACAAGAAAAAGAGGAACAGGGATTCCCCGAAAGATTCTCCTTCCATGATAGAAACATCCTGACCGAATCTTTTGCCGGTGCCGTAGACCACATTCAAAGGCAGGCCATAGAAATAACTTATTCCAAGGTCATCGTCCACATACCTGAATCCGGTCCGGAATCCGAGATTGGCGTCATAATATTTTGTGAACAGGGCTTCGAAATAATAAGCGGACTTCTCGAAAGGATCAGCACGTCCTGTCGTATTGTAAGTTCCGGAATTGACACGGATTTCATTGTCGTAGAACGGACGGGAATACTGGGCCGCCGCGGGAATGGCGGCAACGGCCAGCATCAATATAAGCAGTTGTTTTTTCATAAAAGAGTTTTCCGGATACTGGCAAGTATCATACCGAAAAAACCCGGCGGAGGTCCGTCGGGCTTCAATTTCTTTATATCTTTCAGAATGACAATCTATTAATAGAAGCGGGCGCGGTTGTCCTTGACTTCTGCGTCATCCATCATTACAGGAAGGATCATCTGGGTCATGTACTGAGCCAGCTGGGCGTCGCGTGTCTTGGCGTCATCCTCTGTGTAGAATGCGCCTGTCTCGCGGCCGGTAACCTTGAAGACGAACACGCCTACAGAGCCTGCTACAGGACCGCAGATCTTGCCTTCCGGAGCGGCTGCAACAGCACCGATGAACTTAGGATCGAGGCCGGTGCCTGAAACTGAAGAGAATGCTACGTCGTTGCTTGTACTTACGGTAGTACCGAGCTTCTCGGCAATAGCGGCGAGATCATCCATGCCGGCGATCTGGGCAGCTACATCCTCAGCCTTCTTGGCTATTGTCTTTTCCATGAGAAGTTCCTGACGGATAGAAGGAGCGACGTCCGCTACAGGAGCAAATCCCTCTTTGTGGATACCCTTGACAGTAGCGATGAAGAAGTAGTTGTTGTCAACTGTGATGATATTTGAAACCTTGCCGGCCTTGTTCTCGAATGCCCAGCGGGTAACCTCGCGGGTATTCTCGATAGAACCGAGACGGTTGGAGCTTTCGAGCATCTTGGATACTGGGTGAGAATATACACCGAGAGTATCAACTGCCTTGCGGTAGTTCTCATAGCTTCCTGCAGCGGCAATCTGGAAATTGTTAGCCTTTGAATAATATGAGTTGAAGGTCTCTTTGCTTGCAAGGGCTGTCTTCTCGAAGATTGCGACCTGCTTCTTGGCTACAGGAGCTGTCTTCTTGGAAACCACTACGATATGGGTACCGTACTGGGTATCGAGGATGAACGGCTTGCCGGTCTCGGCGTTGAGAACTGACTCGAAACCAGGGATCATATAGTTCTGGGTCATCCAGCCGATGTTACCCATCTCGCCGTCAGCGGCAGAACCCTTGTCTGCAGAATAGAGGGCAGCGAGATTGGCGAAGGTCTCCTTGCCGGCCTTGAGGACGCCGAGGAGGCTGTCAGCCTCAACCTTTGCACCAGTACCCTGGAGAAGGATATGCTTTACATAGGCTGAATCAGGAACCATCTTGCTGTCAACGACTCTTGCAAGGTAGAAAGTATTGCCGTTTGCGATAATGTCTGAAGTGGCAGTCTTGCCGTTCCATACGAAGTCCTCTACAGCTGAAGAAACAGTGTTGAGCTCGCCGGCCTTATACCAGTACTCTGAATAAGCCCTTTCTGAACCATTCTTGAGAAGGAAGCTCTTGACGTTGGCAGCCTCGGCAAACTCGCCCTGGAGCTCAGCTACAGAATTCCTTGTGTTGGCGATATCGTCAGCTGAAGGAACGACCTCGAATACTACGTACTCGATATCGCGGCTGGCCTGCTGCTTGAAGAGTTTCTTGTGGACGTCGTAATAAGCCTTGACTTCCTTGTCAGAAACTGAAACGGTAGAATCCGGAGCAAATCCGACAGGAAGCATCACAAACTCGACGTCTGCGGTATTGTTGTTCTCCTCAATCTCTTTGCGGAGCATGAGAGGATTGACAACTGCACTGTTAACGAACAGAGAGCTGTACTTTCCGATATACTGCTGGGTATAGATCGAGTTCTGGAGATAGTTCCAGTAAAGCTTGACATTCTCGTCAGTCTTTGAAGCCTGGGCGATACTTGCGACGGCCTCGCGGGAGAAGTTTCCATTCTCGTCGAGGAATGCGTTATTGTTGGCTACAAGCGGAGAAAGCCTGTCGCCGGAGGTAAGGTCGATCATTTCTGCGTCGCCGACATTGATACCTGCATCCTTTGCGTTTCTGATGAAAAGGTGCCTGTACACAAGATCCTGCCATGCAGCGTCTCTTATCTGATCCTGCTGGGCAGCACCCTGGTTGCCGGTAAGCATCTCATTGATAGTAGAAAAACGCTGGATATCGTCCTGGAAGTCGGTATAGGAGATAGCTTTTCCATTGATCTCTCCAACATCGTACTTGGACGACATGTTGTTGAACGCAGATATTACCTCGTTCGGGTCGATAATGAAGGAAAGAAGGCCCAATGCAACGAGGATAGTTGCAAAAGCGCCTAGTTTTCCACTGCGAAGTGTTTTAAGAACCGCCATTTTATTGTAATTTTTTAATTATTCTTAATAACTGTACACAATAATGCACGTTGGGCTGCGAAGTTAGTAATTTTCATTGAAAACTTCATCATTTTTTAAACAAACGTTATCAGCGTTTCAAAAGAGGACCGATGAAGTTGACAGAGTCAATCAGGACTTCAGTAGAATCCTTAACCACAACCGCATAGTTATTGAATGGACGCATTATAGCCGAATTCCTTACCTTTTCGTCAGAACGGAGTCCGTACCCCTGGGTAAAGCCGTCCGGAGAATACAGACGCACATAGCAATCCGTATAGATCTCCTCGTTCTTACGGTCCCAGTAAATCGTGTCCGTCTCCATCGTCTCATGCTTGATGATGTTCTTTATGACGACATTTCCGAAGGCCTTCCAGATTTCCTCTCCGCCGGTCTTGGATTTCTCATGACTGGCATCATCCGACCGCAGATGGGCCTCCAGTTCTCCCTCCTCATTGTACGAGAAGACCTGCAGCCCCTTCGGGAACTTGTCGACAGACATGGTATCATTGTCGTAATGTTCCATGACTCCGGCCTCGATCCTCATCTGGAGCTTTCCGCCCTCGGTCTGGATTATGTACATGTCATCGACGGTCTGGACAGGGGTTTTCGACAGATCCAGACGCTCGGCTTCGGACAGCCGGGACTTGCATGAAAAGACAACGATTGCAACCGCGCCTACGGTTGCAATCATCGCCATATTATGAAGTATATTTCTCAAAAATATTATTTCTGGGTCCTTACGGTTGTAGTAGCCCTCATTCCGCCGCAGGAAACTGTGTAGGACTGACCGTTGGTAAGGTCATACATGAAGGCTTCTGCAGTCTGCGGGAAGTAGACGCTGTACTGGGAGATCATACGGTTGCAGTCTTCAGTGAGTGAAGGGTCTGCAGCCTTAGCCTTAGCCATGTAGTCGCATGCTACCCAGTAAGGAGCTCTTCTGGAGATTTCGTCGCCGCCGCAAGAGGTGGTACCCCAGATTGTTCCCATGAGGAAGTAGCACTTTCCTGCATAAGTCTCGTCAAGTTCCATTGCCTTCTGAGCGGCTGCAAAGCCTTTGGCGCCGAGACCGTTCTTTACGCAGAAAGTAGCATACTGATAATTGTAGTCGGCAGCTGAAGCATTGTCAAGATCAGGGAAGGCAAGAGCCTCTTCCATGTACTTGCTGGCCTCGTTGACGTTATTCCTTGATGCATGGAGTCTGAAGAGATAATATGCAGACTTTGCAGAAGGATCAAGATTGTACATAGATGTCACGGCCTTGAGGTAAAGCTCGTTGTCGGTGCAGTTCTCAGCCTTAGACATCATGAGAGCGATCTTGGAAACAAGCGCAAGGTCGTCAGGATTAGCTTCGTATCTTGGGGTGAAGAGCTCGAGAAGGTTCTCGCAGCTGGCAACACGGCTGCTGATGAAGTTGTTTTCGATAGTAGTCTTGAAGTCGGCGATCTTCTCGGCCTCTTTCTCATCCTTCGGAGTAACTTTATCGAGAGCAGCGATATTCTTTTCATAAAGATCCATGATCACGTCAGCTTCGAGCTTGCCTTCCTGATAAAGAGCAACGGCCGAAGTGAAATTGACCATATAGAAGCTTGGAGTAGTATTGTCGCCATTGGCGGCTATGATTTTACCAAGCTCGTTGTAAAGGACCTCATTGTTGTCCTTGTAATAGTTGGTAAGGTCCGCACCCTTTGCGTTGTTTGCAGCAACAGCATATTTAGGATAATACTGGATACGGGTGTCGTGAAGAGTCATGAGGGTATCGATGAGAGCCTGTCTGTACTCTTTGTTCCTTGAATTCTTGGCGATAAGTCTCCTGACAAGGACGGCGCCATCGACAAAAATACTCTGACGTGCCTGTGGAGGGCATATCTTATAAGCCATCCTCCAGTTAGGGATAGCTGAATCATAATTCTTCTGCTTGTAATATTCTGCGTAATATGAGAGGTACTTTATACACTCTGCACTGTCCGCACCAGTACCATATTTACTCTGGGCGGACGCAAGATTCCCTTCGATCAGCATAAGGACAGCCGCAAAGGCTATTAATACATTTTTTCTCATAAGTGTTACTATTATATTTTTCCTACCGTTTTATTCATATCTAGGTTTCTGGAACCATATGTCATGCAAGTTGAAACCGATGCTGAACTTAGCATACTGCTCGCGGGTCATGTTGCCCGTATATGAGCCCCGCTGTCCAAGATTCACGCCAACAGTAAGTCCATTGTACCAGCGGAATACAGGAATGGTTACTCCAAAAGTCAAGCCACAGTCCTTCACCTTCTTCCCGTCAAGCTTGAAATAGTCGGTCCCGTAATAGAGTCCAGCCCTGTAAGACCAGCGTCTGAGATTGGACCTGACGTCGTTCCTGTTAGGGACCAGCTCAAATCCTGCACGAAGCATCTGAGAAGCTGTCGCAGAGAAGTTTACATCTCCAAGATTTGAAAATCCCTGGGTATTGTCAATGCCTTTGCCGGACCAGTCAGAGAATGTATAGTCAACCTCTGCCATCCACTTGTCTCCGCTTCTGACGGAGAATCCGATTCCGAACTCATCGGCAATCTTGACATTGCCGCCTATCTTATCGTTCGAATAGGCCAAAGTATCGGAAATGCTGGACATGGTCGCTATCTTATAATACTCCGAATCACCCTTGATTGCGGCGGCCATCCTATAGGTAGCTCCGGCCGTAAGTTTGATTCCGTTCTGCATTCTGTGCACATATTGCACACCGAATTTCGGAGCGATTGCATTGACATTGACATTATATCCGGTATTTCTGTTCCTGAATCCAGTTCCGGAGAAATTCATGACCGAAGTCTTCTCTATCTTTCCGAAATAGTAGATGCCCTGCACTCCGACTGAAAGGTTGTCGGTAACTTTCCCGGCAAAACCGAATATTGCCTGATAAATGCCGCCCTTGCCTTCGGATTCGTAAGTAACATTGCCTATGTTGCCGACTATCTCGGGATCGGTAACCCTTCCGGTGAATTTATATCCGGTACTGCTGAAAGGCATGAGGGCCGCCGAAAAGGCAAATCTTGTCGAAAGCGGGAAACTGGCAGCTATATCTTTGATGTTGAACAGATTATTCGCGGACTTAACGTCTCCCTGCCTGTACAGTCTGTTGTCAGAAACAAGACCGAAGTCAGCAAGGACGGAAAGAGAATCTCTTTCGGTAATGGACGCAGGATTGACAATGTTGAGATAACGATGGTCCCTGGCGGCGATTCCGACCCCGCCCATCGTAGCATTATATGAGGTTCCTCCCTGGTTGAGATTTCCGACTCCGAATACAGAGTAAGGGGAGTATGAACTATAAGTTCCGTCCTGCGCCTTTGCGGCGAGTCCGGATAACAACATTATCGCTGTAAAAAATAATGAACTAATCTTTTTTGACATATCTGTCAGCTATTATTGCCAACCCCATTAATACGAGGTTCGAAACCACAAATATCGAGTTTTTCATCCTTTTTGCAAAATAATTGGAATCACCGCCGGTGAATACGACAATATTGTCAGGATGCAAACCAATGTAGCCTTCTATTTCAAACATTATGCCCGAAATGACTCCAGAGGCAACGGAAGTCGTAAAAGTACTGCCTGTTACAGGTACTTCTTCAGGGCTGTCTATAAGCGGAAGAGCGCGGGAGTAACGGTTCAGAGCCTTGAATCTCGTACGGCATCCGAGGGACACGTTTCCTCCGGCATAATTACCTTCCTCGTCGGTAAAATCTATTGTAAGCGTCGTTCCGAAATCCACCACCGTGCATCCTTTTCCCCTGAAAAGGTAGCGGGCTGCAATTATCGATGCGGCACGGTCATAGGTTATATATTCCGGCAGGCCGTTCTCCTTGAGGATCCCGGTATGGGCACTGTCAAGCAGAAGCAGCTTGTCGCACTCCTTTCTGAAAGCGGCTTCGTCCGGACCAGATATCTCATAGACCGAAGAAATGACCATTATTTCAGGCTTTTCCTTCTCTGTCAGAGAAATTATGAAGTTGCGGACTTTCTCTCCCTGATACCGGAAAGTCTTTCCGAGGGTCATACCTTCGGACCATGATGCCTTAACGGCTGTATTTCCTATATCAATTATAAGATTTGCCATTACCTTTTATCCGACAGCCTGCAAAAATATGAATTATTTATAACTTCTTCAAGAGTTCCAGCGCTTTAGATGTAGAATCTACACTTCTTGCTATAATTCGCAGTCCGCTGTCCTTCTGTTTCAGTTCGAACAGATTTGCATTGTCGGATATCTTTCCGAATACATCGGCAAAAGTCTTGCTCCGGTAATAAGACGACATCGGGTTGGATACGAAGAAGGCTATCATCAGCCCGTTCTTTATTATTATCTTGTCGAATCCTAGTCTTGCTCCTATCTGTCTTATCCTTACTATATCGAAAAGATTGCTGAGCTCTTCAGGCATAGGCCCGAAACGGTCTTCCAGTCTTGCGCGGAACTGGTCGAGCTCCTTGCTGCGGGTTATTGAATCCAGTTCCTTGTATATTCTTATCTTCTCCGCAGAGACGTCTATATACGTATCCGGAATCTCTGCAGGCTGGTCAGTCTCGATCGTGCAGTCATCCACATAGGTATCCTTGACGTTCTTCGAAGTAAGGCCGGTCTCGACTCCGAGTTCCTCCATGGCTTCGGACAGGATCTTCTGGTATGTCTCGTATCCCATGTCGGAGATGAATCCGCTCTGCTCCGCTCCGAGAAGGTTGCCGGCTCCGCGGATATCCAGGTCCTGCATGGCTATGTTGAAGCCGCTGCCCAGGTCGGAGAACTCCTCGATAGCCTTGAGCCTGCGGCGGGCCTCGTCGGTGAGGGTAGTCAGCGGCGGCACTATGAGATAACAGAAGGCCTTCCTGTTAGAACGGCCGACACGGCCGCGCAGCTGATGCAGGTCGCTAAGGCCGAAGTTCTGGGCCTGGTTTATGATTATTGTATTGGCGTTCGGGATGTCGAGTCCGCTTTCTATGATCGTAGTGCAGAGCAGCATGTCGTAGTCGCCCTGCATGAAATCGAGCATCTTTCCCTCGAGGACTTTCGACTCCATCTGGCCATGGGCGACGCATATTTTCATCTCAGGGACCAGGCGCTGGAGTATATCCCTTATGCTGTCGAGTTCTTCGACTCTGTTGTGCAGGAAGAAAATCTGGCCTCCGCGCCGGAGCTCGTAGTTTATGATGCTGCGGATTTCTTCTTCGCTGAACAGTATGATCTCGGTCTGGACAGGGATTCTGTTCGGCGGAGGAGTGCTTATGATAGAAAGGTCGCGGGCTCCGAGAAGGGAGAACTGCAGTGTCCTCGGAATCGGGGTGGCTGTCAGGGTCAGGGTATCCACGGAGAGTTTCATCTCCCTGAGTTTTTCTTTGGCGGATACTCCGAATTTCTGCTCCTCGTCTATGATAAGAAGTCCCAGATCCTTGAATTTGAATTCTTTACTGAGTATCTTATGTGTTCCTATAAGGATATCTATAGTACCTGCCTCGAGGCGCTTCTTTATGTCTGTTATTTCTTTTGCAGTACGCAGGCGGCTTACATATTCTATGTTGCAAGGGAAGTCCTTGAGCCTGTTCTGGAAGGTCTTGAAATGCTGGAGCGCAAGGATAGTGGTAGGCACCAGGACCGCAACCTGCTTGTTGTCGCAGACGGCCTTGAAAGCAGCCCTGACCGCTATTTCTGTCTTTCCGAAACCGACGTCTCCGCAGACCAGACGGTCCATCGGGCTCTTGTCTTCCATGTCTCTCTTGACAGCCTGGGTTGCGGTCTGCTGGTCCGGAGTATCTTCGTACATGAATGAGGATTCGAGTTCTTCCTGCATATAGGTATCAGGAGAGAAGGCAAAGCCTCCGGCAGCCTTACGCTTGGCATATAGCTGGATAAGTTCCTTAGCTATATCCTTAACCTTTGATTTGGCCGTGTTCTTGAGATTCTGCCAGGTCTTTGATCCCAGTTTGTTTATCTTCGGAGGTATCGCATCTTTGGATTTATATCTGGAAATCTTATGCAGGGAGTGCACGGAAACGAAGACGACGTCGCCGTCTTTGTACATGAGTTTGACGACCTCATGCATCCTGCCCTTGTCGTCGCGCATCCTGACGAGACCGCCGAATATTCCGACTCCATGGTCTATATGCACGATATAGTCGCCTATGTTGAATGCGCTCAGGTCGTTAAGGGTAAGCTGTTCGGTCTTCTCGACAGTCCTTCGGAGGGCCACTCTGTGGAAACGGTCGAATATTTCATGGTCAGAATAGCAGCATACCTTGTTGTCGTTGTCGATGAAGCCGGCGTGGATGTTCTTTTCAGGGACGAATTCGGGGATTAGACCGCCGTTCTGCGAAAGAATGCTCTTGAGTCGCTCCAGCTGGCTCTGTTTCTCGCCGTAGATATAGACCTTGTAGTTGTTTTCTATCTTGGTCCTTATGTCTTCGGTAAGCAGTTCGAAGTTCTTGTTGAAGACCGGCTGCGGGGATATGTTGAATTTTATGCTTTCTACATCGGCCGATATCGGTACTTCAAGATATACTTTGCGGAAAGGACCAGTCTCTTTAAAGAAGTCCTTTTCTTTATACATGTCGGAAGAATCCAGCCAGAGGGTAGTGGAGGCAGGAAGTATTGAAATTATGCTTTCTTCCTCGTCTTCTCCGTCAGAGAGTATATCGGAATATATCTCAGCCTTTTCCACGTTTTCTTTTGACAGCTGGGTATTGCTGTCGAAGATGTGTATCTTTTCGACTTCATTGCCGAAGAAGGATATTCTGAAAGGATCGTTGAATGAATAGGAGAATATATCTACTATGGAGCCTCTTATAGCATATTGTCCCGGCGCTGATACGAAGTCTGTCTTTTCGAATCCGAGCGAGGAGAGTATCTCTTTTATCTTGTCATGGGATATTTCTTCTCCTGTCGATATGGTAAGCACGGATTCCTTTATTTTTCCGGCGGCGGGGATCTTTTCTTCGAGGGCTTCAGGATAGGTGACTATCACCAGTTGCTTTCCATTTCCTTCTATCAGTTTTCCTATCGCCGAAGTTCTCTGGACTGCAAGAGATGACTTGAAATTGCTTTTTTCCATCCTCTTCCCGGAATCAGGCAGATAAAACACATTATCTCCTTCAATCAGGTTATAGAGATCCGCAGAACAGTATTCCGCCGACTCTCGGTCAGGCATTATGATCATATGGACTCCATCCCCGGCAACTTCAGAGAATACAAACCATCTTGCAGACAGGAAAAGCCCGCTGCAGTAGGTTTCTTTTTGATTTATGATACTCTTCTGAAGAAGTTCTTCAGATTTGGTGTTTATTAACATTTCTATCAATTTTTCTGTTGATAAACTGTTGACAACCCTGTTTACAAATACTGAAAACTAAATTTTTATTTTTATCCGGAATTTTAAAGCAGGATTCCATCCTTTATTCCAAATTATTAATCAACTTTCTTCCAAAAATTTTCAAGGTGGGTAATCAACACTGACGGTATATTATAATTATTTATCAATCAATTATTTATTATACTTATCAACATTTGAACAGCCTTAACAAAAACAACAATCTTTTCTTTTAAAAAATATCTATATTTGTATTTGTAAAAATTTGCGAGATGGCAGACGAATTCAATCCGTATACTACTGGCGCGGACAAAGATAAGGATTTAGACGGAATTATCAGGCCTCAGGAGCTTGAAGATTTCACCGGCCAATCCAAGATCATTGCAAACCTTAAGATATTCATACAGGCCGCAAAACTCAGGGGAGAGTCGCTTGATCATGTGCTTTTCCATGGCCCTCCGGGACTGGGAAAGACTACTCTTGCCCATATAATAGCAAACGAGCTCGGCGTAGGTATGAAGGTGACTTCGGGTCCTGTCCTTGACAAGCCCGGAGACCTTGCCGGTCTGCTTACTTCTCTTGAGACTGGAGATGTGCTTTTCATCGACGAGATCCACAGGCTTTCTCCGGAGGTCGAGGAATATCTCTATTCCGCGATGGAGGACTACGTAATAGATATAATGATTGACAAGGGGCCTGGAGCAAGGTCTGTACGTATTTCTCTCAATCCTTTCACTCTTGTCGGAGCAACTACCAGAAGCGGTCTTCTGACTGCTCCTCTCAGGGCCAGGTTTGGAATTACTTTTGCCCTGGAATACTATGATATAAAGGATCTTATAAGGATAGTAAAGAGAAGTGCCGCTATTTTGAAGATTGGTATCGAGGATACGGCAGCTACGGAAATAGCGATGAGAAGCCGCGGAACTCCGCGTATCGCAAATGCTCTTCTGAAGAGGGTTAGGGATTTTGCCCAGGTAAAGGGAGACGGCCATATCGATATAGAGATAGCTAAATATGCCCTTGATGCCCTCAATATAGATAAAAGAGGTCTTGACCAGATCGACAATAAGATACTTCATACTATTATCACCAAGTTCAAGGGCGGTCCGGTCGGAGTAAATACGATCGCTACCGCGGTTGGTGAGGATTCGGGAACCATAGAGGAAGTATATGAGCCTTTCCTTATCAAGGAAGGTTTCATACAGAGGACTCCGCGCGGAAGGATAGTGACCGACCTGGCTTATTCTCATCTCGGCCTAGAGAAGTACAATACCGGAAGGAACTCTTCTGACGGTCTTGAAATAATTGAAAATAGTCTCTTTTAATTAAAATATGGTCAAATAAGGCCATATTTTATGTTTAATGAGCGTTTAAAATTGCTGATTTGGCTAAAAATCGCTAAAATTGCAGACTATTTAGTAATTGTGATCACAAACTAATTAAATTTATATGGCCGATAAATTAATATCAAAGATTCCTGACGGACCTTTGGCCGAAAAATGGACCAAGAGAAAGTCAGAAATCCGTCTTGTTAGTCCTAACAACAAAAGGAAACTTGAAATCATCGTTGTCGGTACCGGTCTCGGCGGAGCGTCTGCAGCTGCTTCCCTCGGTGAACTCGGATACAATGTGAAAGTTTTCTGCATCAGTGATTCCCCTCGTAGAGCGCACTCTATCGCAGCTCAGGGTGGTATTAATGCTGCAAAGAACTACCAGAACGACAATGACTCAGTCTATCGTCTTTTCTATGACACTATCAAAGGTGGTGACTATCGTGCACGCGAGGCAAACGTTTATCGTCTTGCAGAGGTAAGTGCAGCCATCATCGACCAGTGCGTAGCCCAGGGTATTCCTTTTGCACGTGAATACGGCGGTTATCTTGCCAACCGTTCATTCGGTGGTGTGCAGGTAAGCCGTACTTTCTATGCAAGAGGACAAACCGGACAGCAGCTTCTTCTCGGCGCTTATGCTTCGCTCAACAAGGAGATTGCAGCTGGTACCGTAAAGAGCTATCCTCGTCATGAGATGCTCGACCTCGTGC
>JAEEGK010006868.1_pt1 | contig 27252 bp, 13 predicted proteins | sample 8958771 | NCBI WGS metagenome assembly JAEEGK01 (sample SAMN16246547, study PRJNA631951) | gut metagenome | biome: gut microbiome; feature: rumen; material: SC-attached | host: Bos | place: Iran: Karaj | collected 2018-10 | reverse complement strand
CTGTTCGGGTTATGCAGCTTTGTTTAGGCATTTTGCTAATAATATTAATTTAATTACAGAAAATGTACGTGGTTATTCTAAAACAAATTATGATTCAACATTAAATAATAAATTTAAATTTAATCATGAATATAATGCTGTAAAATTAAAAAATAAATGGTATTTAATTGATTCAACTTGGGGTTCAGGATATATACTTAAAAAGAAATTTTATAAAAAATATTCCCCTTATTATTTTTGTGTATCACCAGATTTACTTATTAATTCCCATTATCCTATAAATCATAATTGGCAATTATTAGAAAAACCTATTAGCTTTAAGCAATTTATATCAAATTTATATTTTTCAAATGACTTTTTTGTAGATGGTTTTTATAAAGTAGAACCAAATAAAGCATATATTCAATGTCCACCTGGGAAATATTCAATAAAGGTTTATAAAGATAATACCAAAGAAATATATATATCGTTAGATATATATAAATTAAATGAATATGAAGATATATCAAAAAGAGAAAGTAATTATTGTCTTATAGGGAATAAATTTTATACTTTATATTCTTCTGAACATCAAGGCTTAAAAAAAACAGATAATATTTTTGAATATGAATATTCATTAGACAAAGGGGAATATCATGGTAGTTTTTCAGGAAAATATGACTTTGGATTTGGAGGAACATATACAGACTATTTTAGTTTTGATATATTATGTTCTTAAATATTAATTAAAAAATATTTAAATTAATAATTATTTAAATATTATCAAATATTATAATATTATATTTATTATTTATAAAAAAATATTATAAAAATAAGTTAGCATTTTTTCTTTTAAAATTGAAAAAAAATTTTTTTATTTTAAATTCAAATCAAAAAATGTTGATTAATATATTAAATAAAAAATTAATAAAATTTCATTTAAATACTTTTATAAAAATATGAATTTGAATATTAATTAAGTTCTTAAATAATATAATTATATAGAAATAATATGGTAAAAAAAATTCGAAGGGGGAAAAAAACTTTAAAGAAAATAAAAAAAAATAAAATGAATAATAAACCAAAAAAAATTATAAAAAACTCCAAAAAAAAATTAAAAAATAAAAGCAACAAAAAATCAAAAATAAAAAATGATAAAAATAATTTTGATGAATTAAATAATTTATACAAAGAGAGAAAAATTTTAGAAGAAAATATAAATCAAAATTATAATTTACTTAAAAATAATATTAAAGAAATTGAAAAAGGTTTTAAAGAAATTGATAAACTCTTCATTTAATAAAATAATAAAGAATAAAATATTTTAATTTTTATGTTTTAATATGAAATTTAATTATTATTTTTCAAAGATTTTTATTATTATATTATAATATTAAATATTATAATTGAGCATCTTATTATTTTTCATTTTTATTATTAATTTTTATTTATTTAAATTGTTTAAAATATTTTTTAAAATTATTATAATATGGATTATAAATATATTTTATTTTCTTTTTTCATTTATTTTTTTTATATTTTAAAAAATCATAAAAATTTTTTTATAGATAAAAATTTATTTGTAAATAGCTTTAAATTTCGCTTTTTAGAAGAAAAAGAAATTTCTAATAATAATATCAATAATAATGATAATATTAATAATACACATATTATAAACGAAACAAAAACAAAAGAAGAAACAAACATCCCAATCGAAGAACAATTAATATCAAAAATCTATCCAGAAAATTATGTAGGAAATTGGAATGACATACAAAAAAACATAACTTATGGCAAAGCAAAATTACGAATAGAAAAGCCAAAAAACAACAACATAATAATAAACAACAAAAATTCATTAAAAATTAAATTTAAAATATTAGAAGGAAATTTCATGGACAAATGGGCAATAATCACAAGCGAAAGTAAAAAAAATTATAATTTATTATTATTAGAATCAAACGCAATCAAAGGAAGTTTTCAATCTCACATAACATATGGTTCAGAATTAAACATAATAGAAAATAAAATATGTGAATCATTTATAAATATCGAATTTATAGATTTAAATGAAAAATATTATAAAAACATAAAAGGAAATTTCACATCAGAAAATTGTAATCTTCAATTTTCATTTAATTTTCAAATAGAAGATTTAAATGAAAATTATTGGATAATAACAAATTATTCAATAATAGCAATAATAATAAATATTTTATCTATTATTAATACAATTTGGACAGTTTATTGTATAAATGAAAGTGATGTTTTTGGAAAATCGCTTTCATTAATAACAGTAAGTGAAAATATTTTATGGAATTCATTTGGATGTTTATGTAATTTTGTATTTACTATGTATCACAATTATTATTATATAAATTTTGGAATAATTTCGTTTTTATTTTTTATTAATTTTTCTATTATTGATATTCGATTATTATATACAATATGGAATATTAAATTTAGACATTTATTTACAAATCCTTTAGAATTAAGAAAAAAATTAATTCAATTTTATTTTTATTTTTATTTAATTATGTTTTTTTGTTTTTTTTTTGCGATGAAATTTTATTTTGATAAATATTATAATTTATTTGGAATTTTTATGACTTGGGTTCCGCAAATTATTTATAATATTAAAAATAAAAATAAAATTAGTCCTCCAATTTTATATTTAATAATTATTAATATTAATAGATTATTTCCTTTGTTTTATTTTCGAGGATATAAAAACAATTTCTTTGATTATTCTACTAATTATAAATATGTTTTTTATGGTAGTTTAATATTAATAGTTTCTACTTTAATTTTATATAGTCAAACTTTGTTTGGTAGTCGATGGTTTTTAAATTATAATAATAAAGGAAATTTTGATTTTTTTAAAACTGAAGAAGAAATTAAAGAAATTAGAAGTGATGCACAAAATTTAGAATGTTTAATTTGTTTAAATCCTATTTTAAAAGAAATTGAATTAAAAGAAGAAAATATTTATGTTTTTGATAATAATAATAAAATCGAAATTGAAAATGATGATATTAATAATAATAATTATAACTCAAATAAAATCAATCAAAACGAAATTAGTTTAAATATTAACGAAAATGATTTAATAAATAATGTTTATAAAAAAGAAAAAAAAATAATAAACGTAAATAATTTTAATGAAATTAATAATAACAATAATAATAATATAAACATAGAAAATTCCAAAAAAAAAATATGTAAATGTAAAATAAATTATTCAAATATTTATAATATTTTATTTAATTTTCATGAAAAATCCGCAAATATTTTTAATAAACCAATAATGATTACACCATGTAATCATATTTTTCATTCAGATTGTTTAGAAGAATGGTTCAGAATGAAAAAAGAATGTCCAAGTTGTAGAAATGAAATAACTGAAGATATGTTTAATATGTAATATTAATTAAATATTATATATTCTTATTATTTTTATATATTTATTATTATTATAATTTTTTTATTTATTTTATCATTAAAATAAAATCATCATCTGTTCCTTCAAATTTTATATTATCAAAATTCCATGAATAATTATTAATTTCATCATAACCTTCGATTTTTATATTTTTTATTTCATTTTCTTTTTCAATTTTTAAAATTTCTTTATTATCTAAAATCACAAATAAATTTGAATTTTCAATATAAATTTTAATAATATTTTTCACCCAAGAATTTTCATATTTAATAAAATTTTCAACTTGTTTAAAATTATTCAAAGGACAAATTCCACTATAAAAAAGTTCTTTTTCTTTATTAACATTCTCACATAAAATTAAAGTACATTTTTTACCAAAAATAACATCAATCACATTCAATTTATTTTCAATAATAAAATTTAATTTTTTTGGAATTAAATGTCTATTAATTTTCGTACTTATTCCCATTTCACCATACAAATTAACACCAAATAAAAATAATTCATTAACTTTTTCTTTTCCTTCACATAAAATTCCATTTAAATTATTCCCTGAAAAAATTTTAATAATATTTTCATTTTCATTTTTAAAAACAACCGGTTTAGTTGAAATAAAATCTTCAGTAATCACTGAATAATTACTTCTTTCAATTCCCATACAAAATCCCCAAGTGAATAAATTTTTATTACCATAATTATTTAAAGTCAAAGCCATATTACTATTATTTCCACTACATATATCATAAACATAAAAATATTTAATTTCATCATTTATAAATTTTATTTTTTTTGGAATTCCTGTCACATAATTTGTATCTAAACTTAATCCTAATTGACCATATTTATTATGACCCCATGAATATAATTCACCTAAAAAACTTAATGCTAAAAAATGTTCTAATCCTAAAGTTATTTTTTTTATTTTTATTGTATCAAAAAAACTTATTTTAAATGGACTAGAATTTTGAATTGAAACATTTTCTGTTGTTGTTAAATCAAAATCGTGTTTATTTGTTTTTGTTTCGTAATAAAATTCTCCTGATTGAATTAAATTATATTCTGATGTTAATAAAATTGTACTGTGAATGTTTGTTGCGAAATCAATGTTTTTTCCTTTTAATTTTAAAGGAGTTTTTATGAAATTTTCGGTTACTAATTCATCATATTTTTTATTTAAATTTGATGGTGAATAATTTTTTTCGTTCATTAATAATAAATTATTTTGATTGTCACCATAAACAAAAATATCTGAAAATTTTTCGGGTAAAGTTTGAAAGAAATAATTATTTTTTGGATTTGAATAGAATCTATCAAATTTTATTAATATTTTGAATATGTATAATGAATTACTTGAAAGATTTTTTAATTCAAAAAATATTTTTCCATCTTTTATTTCATTGTTTGAAATTGTTTCAAATTTTTGTTTTTCTTGTTTATTTTTATTGAAAAATAAAATAAAATATTCAATTGGTGTGTCTTTATATTCTTTATGAAATGCTTTAATAATATTTCTATTTTTATTTAATATAAATTGATGATCTAATTGATTAAAACTAATTTTTACTGAATTCGTTGTAAGTTCATTTAAATTAACATTTTTAATTTCAGGAATCATAATATATAATTTTTTTAATCTTTCTTCTTCGTCTAATCTTTCTAATTCAGCTTTTGCTTTTTTTAATTCTTCATTATCTTTCAACCTTTCTTGTAATATATGTTCATTAAAAATTCTTATTTCTTCACTAAAAATTTTTTCAAAATAATCTTTATCTTTATTTAATTTTTCTTTAATTTCCGGATTAGAAATAATAAAATAATCTTCACTAAATAAATAGCAAATTAAATTTCTATGTTTTTCATAATTTTCAATATAATTTTTTAATTTTTCTTGATTATTTTTATCAATAACAATATAATCAATATCTAAAACCGCGCATTTTGCTTTATGTTCATCAAATACAATTCTAAAAAAATCTGGAATATATTCATCAAATTCTTCGCCTAAAAAACAATTTAAATCCATAAAATTTTCATTTACATAAAATTCACAATTTTCACTTGAAAATTGAATTAAAGAATTCGGAATTCTATTTTGAATATTATCTTCCATAATTTTCTTTTAATAGAAATTTAAATTAAATTTAAATAGAAATAAATTAAAAAAAAATAAAAAAAAATAAATTTTTTAAAAAAAAAAAATTATTTTTATAATAAAATAATAATAAAAATGTCATCAAATGAAAAAACAAATCAAGAAAATACAAATCAAATAGAAAATCCTGAAATAAACAAAATCGAAGAAACAAAACCAAAATTTAATTTATTAGAACAAGGAAAAAAAATGTTAATTTCATCAGATCCTTCATCAATAGAAAACATAAAAAATTTAATAATAATCGGTCCAAAATCAAGTGGAAAATCAACAATATTTAATTTTTTATCAACAGGAGAAGCAAGTTCAAATAATTTTATTCCAACTTCAGGAATTAATTACGGTTTTATGCGATATCAAAAATCAAAAAACAAAAGTTCAAAAAAAATAGTAAACATATATGAAATAGGAAATGGAATAGAAAATTTAAATTTATTAAAAACAATAATAAATAATAAAAACATCGAAAATACAATTTTTTTTTTAATATTAGATTTCGCTGATCCTCAAAATATTTTAAATGAAATATTTAAATTCATGAAAGAATTAAAAAATATTTTAACTGAATCAATAGAAAATGATATTTTAAATGAAATAATAAAATTTAAAGATTCTCAATATTCAAAATATCAAAAAGCAAAAGAAGTTAATTTATTTCCAGCTAATTTATATTTAATAGGAAATAAATATGACATATTAGAAAAAATAGATGCAGAAAAAATAAAATGGGTTGGATTAACATTAAGATATTTTTCATATATAAACGGAGTTAATTTAATTTTTTATAGTAATTTTTCAGAAAAAAATCGAATTATTTTACAATCAACAATAGAAAATTTCGGTTTTGGTGTTAGTAAAATTGATAATATTAAAAATTATGTTCAAAAAAATGAATTAAATCCACTTTATATTTCTTTTTATAATGATTCTTTAGAAGAAATTGGACAACCGAGAGTAATGGAAATGTCTGGGAAAAATGTTGATGAAAGATGGATTGAAACTTATAAAACAATTTTTAAAAATTTTGTTAAAGAAAATAAAGAAAATAAAAATATTCAAGTTGATAAAAATTTATGGGAAAAATATAAAGAAAATCGAATTGATAATGAAATTACATTATTTGAAAGAGCAAAAGAAAATGAAAATAAAAAAAATAAAAATAAAATTAGTATTTTTGATTTGAAAAATAATTCAATAAATAATAAAAAAATTATGTTAAAAATGAAAAATTAATTATTTTAATTATTTATTATTATAATTAAAAATATATTATAATATAATAATAATATTATTTTAATAAAAATAAATAATTTTTAATGGGTTGTTGTTGTGGAAGTGAAAATATTAATGTAACTGAAAACTATCGAAATAATAATAATAATTCAGAAGAAAATAGTTTAACTGAAAATAATGAATCAAACTCAAATAATATTAAAATAAATAATAACAACAAAATTAATAAAAAAAATAAATTTGAAGAATCATCTACAGATAATAATAATCTACAAAATAACATTGAAAATAACATAAAATTACAATTTATATCAGAATCAAAAATAAACAACAGTAATTTTGAATATAAAAAAAAAAATAATACTACTAATACTAACAATGAAAATAATAATGATAATAATAGCGAAAATGGATATGAAATAAACGACAATTTTAAATTCATATCATTAACAATAAAAGCAGAATATTTTTCAAAAGAAACTTTATTACCAATTTGGATAAAAAAAGGTGAATTTGCTAAATTTTTAGTAAAAGGAAAATGGCGAATGGGTCCAACTTTTCCTTTAACTGATTCATCAGGAATACCTACTAGTTATTCAATTAATTTTAATTATGGTTCTTTATTAGGAAGAATTGGGCAAGAAAATTGTTTTTTAATTAAAGATGGTACTATTCAAGAATCTAAAAATGGAGGTCAATTATCTTTAAGAATGAATCTACCTAAAAATAAAACTAATATTAATCCAAGCGGAAGTTTGAATATTAAAATTTTTGATGGAATTGTTATGAATCAAAATGAAATTAATAAAAAAATTGGATGGAGAGAAATGAGTATTTTAAGTCAAAATAAAAATTTTAATAAATTAGAACAATTAATTATTAATAATTTAAATAATTTAAGAATGAATCCGGTTTTATTTTATGAAAAAAATATTGAAACTTATAAAAATATGATTTTAACTAAAGAATTTTTATTAAATTTAAAATTTAATGATAAAAGAAGACCATTTAAAATATATGAACGTTCTATTAAAAAAGTTAAAGATTATTTTGAAAATAAATTTGATAAAAAAAATTTTATTAAAAATATTAATAAAATTTCTGTTAGTGCTGCTTTAGAAAAAATAGAAAAAAAATTAGATTTTTATTTAGAAGATAATTTAAATACATCTAATTATATTTTAAATTGTAAATTCTCAAAAAGTAATGATCCAATGGAAATTTGTTTGTTTTTTTTATTTGATGAAGAAATAAGAGAATACATTTTTCATATTAATTTTTTAAGAATTTCATTAAATGTCATAAATAATTTTTTTTATGACGATAATTTAATAGTTTTGGTTTTGTATAAAGGATATAATTAATATTTTATTATTATAATTATTAATTTATATATAATAATTTATTATTATTATTATTATAAAATAATATTTGAAGAAATTTTTTCTATAATTAAAAATACAATTTAAATAAAAATATTTAAATTTCTCCTAACTCAACTTTTCCTTTTTCAACTCGATATTTTTCCATAAATTGGCTATCATCTTCATTCAAATTTTCTAGATTTTTAAAAACACCTAAAAAAAGTTGACCATAAGTATTACCAATTCTTCCTTTTGAATCACTTGTTAGAAAACATCTACATGAATATTTTCCTAACTTAATATTTTTTATATTTTTTGTTTTGAAATTTAAAACAATTGTAAATGAATAACAAATTTCTCCATTAAATCCAGTGTAATTTTTTTCCCAAGTTTTATGATAAAAAAAAATATTAGTATTATCATTTTTACATTTTAATATTGTATCTTCTGGCCATTCCAAATTACCATTATTTTTTATATAAAATGTAAATTCAATTGGTTCAGGTGAAGATGAAAATATTTTTCCTATTTGAGTACTAATTGTTTCATTATTATTAAGAAAAACTGCTGAATAATCAGATTTTATATTTTTATCAATTAAATTACTTAAATTAATTTGATTAGATTTATTTGAACTTGTTTTAGATACAAATTGATAATTATTATCATTTATATTATTATAAAATTTATTACCAATTTTATTATTATTATTATTTTTATCTTTTGAAAATTGATTAAAATCTTTTAATAAATTATTAAAATCTTTTTCAATTTCATCTAATTCATTAGAGTTTTTTTCTAATTGATTAAAATAATATTGAAAATTATTTTTATCTTTTATTAAAATATAAACATTAGAATTCATTAATTCAATAATATTTACATTATAATCCTCTTCATTTGATATTTCAATTTCAAAATCAAATTCATTTTTTAAAATAATTTCAAAATCAGAATTTATTGAAAAAAGATGTTTTACTTTTAATTTAAAATCATTTAAATTATTTGGCATTTGAATTTTTTTTTTTGAATCTAAATATTTAACTTCAAACATTTTTTTTTAAAAAAAATTAAATATTTTTTGTAAAAAAATAATAATAATAAAAAATTATAAATATAAAAAAGATTGCTTATTTTTTATACTAAAAAAATATTATTTAAAAATATAGATTTATAAAAATTAAAAATATAGACAAAAAAATTAAAATTTAATATTATTATAAAATTAAAATATAATTAATTTTAATTAAAATTAAATTATCATTTAATTATGAAAAATTTTAACTATAAATAAATAATACATTTTCATCCAATCATAAAAAAATTATAATGAATCTAAAAGATATAACATATTTCTTTTTTTTAATTCATCTTTTACTTCTTGAGAAATAAAAATATTTTTAAATTCTTTAATTATTTTATCAAATATTTTTTTTTTCGCTTCAGGATCTAAAACATTTGATCTTAATAAACATAATAAAGGACAACGTCCATCAGAAGATTTTATTTGCAAAGCCATATTTAAATAACCTTTTGTTTGTAATGTATTCATTATATATTGAATTATATTCCATTTTCCATAATGCATTGCATAATGAAAAGAAGTCCATCCAAAATTTCTAGCGGAAATTTCTTCTAAAATAGGGTACCCTTTAACTTCTATTAAATTTTTAAATTTTTGTACATTTCCTTCAACACATGAATTATAAATTTCCATTTTCGAATTAACATCTAATGAAAACGTAACAAATTTTTTTCTTATTTCATCTGGTGTATAAAAAACTTCATTTCGTTTTTTTATTTCATTTATATCTTTATTTAATTGTGCTATTTTTTCATTTTTTTTATTTATTTCTTGAATTAAAGCTAAAATTGGATTTTTTAAATATTCTTGACAAACATCAATATGTTTTAAATAATCTGTATAATTCATACCTTTTTTTTTACAATATCGACAAGTAATTTTTAAAGCACATAAAATTTCTCTTATAAATTTATTTGCTTTTTCATATTTTCCTTCACATTTTGGATTGACACATTTTTGTTCTGCTAAAGTAAGAATAAAATGACAATTTTCACATAATAAAACTTGACATAATTTACATTCTAATGGCTCTAAAATTACTTTTAAACACATTGGACATTTCATATCGTTTATTAAAGATTCATAATTTTTTCTGTTTTCGATGAAAATTGGGTCAATTCCACAAATATGTTCAGATTCTCCTTCCATTTAATTTATTTAAAATAAAAATAATATTTAAATAAAAAATAATAATAATTTAATAAATAAATTAAATTATTTTTTTTTTAACTATTATTATTTTTTTTTATATTTAAAATTTTTTTTTTAATGTTTTTTTCGAAAAATAAATAAATTAAAATTAATTATTGTTTTATAAATTGAAATAATAGAAAATGTTTAGAGAGAAAAATAAATTTAATATTAATTTTAGTAAAATTCATAATTATTATTCGAATAATGATAAAAAATTATTATTATTTAATAATAATATAAAAAATTCTAATGAAATTAATAATGATAATAGTTTTATTTCAGATGAAAATTGGGAAAAATTATGTAAAAAATCAGAAATATTAATTTATAATATAAAAAATATATTAAATTCTTTTAAATTTAAAAAATGTGATGAAAAAAATAATAATAAAAAAGATAATCAAAAAGATAATAAAAATAATAAAAATAATAATAAAAAAGATCATAAAAAATATAATAAAAATGATAATAAAAATGATATTAAAAATTATAATAATAATAATAAAGATAATAATAAAAATGATATTAAAAATGATAATAATATTAATAAAATTGATATTAATAATAAAATAAAATATAATAAAAAAAAAAATAAAAGTTTTTTTAAAGATACATCATCAACAATATCATTAAACACTCATAGATCAATTAAATCATATAATAAAACAGATAATTTTCATAAAATTATTAAAAAATCAAAAAAAATAAACTCAAGACTTTCTTTAAATTTAAATTCTTTATTTATTAAACAAAAAGATGTAACATCAAAAAATTCAAAAAAAACAATGCCAAAATTAACAAAAAGAAAAAATAATAAAGAAATATCTTTATATTCATATTTTACAGCAATAACATCCAGTTCAACTGAAAGTTCAAATAAAATGCATAAACAACATAAATAAAAATAATAATAAAATAATTTTATATAATAATAATATATATTTAAATTATAAATAATATTAATAATAATAATAATAAATAATAATAATAATTTTTAATAATATTTAATAATAAATAATATCAAAATTGACTAATCATATTATTTTAAATATAATTATAAAATAATAAATAAATATGTAAATAATTAATTACCTAACATCATATCTTTAAATTCTTGAAAATCAATTTCACCATCTTGATTCGTATCAATTTCATTAAAAATACTTCTAAATACTTCTTCATTTACTTTATCATCTACAAAAATAGACATAATTTTTTCCACTGAAATTCTTCCTGTATTATCTCTATCAAAAAAGTTGAAAGCATATACTAAATTTTCATCACTTAAAATAATTTTAGGGTCAATTGTAGCTCTTAAAAATTCTTCATATTCGATATATCCTCTATTAGCACCATCTAATAATAAAAATATATCATCTATAGTTTCATCTATTTCTTTTTTATCAAAATATTTAATCAACTCATTATAGATATCTTTTTTACTTAATTTACCATCATCTGTTGTATTAAATAATCTAAACATTTTTAATATATCTTTTTTTTCAACTGAATCAGGTAGATTATGTACAATAAAAGCTAAAACCATTTGTTGAAACTTTGAATTAATTTCATATTTTCTTAATCTAGTAAGATACATTTTAATTTTATCTTCTGTTATATTTTTATATAAACTCTTCGCATCGAATTTCTTAAACCAAGGATGTTTTAAAGCCTCAGCTGCACTTAATCTTTTACTAACATTAACTTCCAATAATTTTTTAACTAAATCTTGAACTTCAGAAGAAGTAGCTACTAATTTTTTATGTTTGGTATTAAATTTACCTTTTTTTATATTTTCTATAATTTCATCATCATCTGCTCCATCAAAAGGGGCCCTTCCTACAATTAGCATATATAAAATGACACCTGCTGACCATGTATCACATTTTTCATTATAGTTTTTAAATAGCACTTCGGGGGCTATATAATATGAACTTCCAACAACTGCCTTTTCATTTTTATTTTTTTCAAATATTTTTGCAGTTCCAAAATCTATAATTTTCGTCCAAAAATATTTTTTACCTGTTTTCATATCTCTTTCTATTTCTGATATTAAAATATTTTCTAATTTCAAATCTCTATGAACTATATTATTAGTATGTAAGTAATATAAACCTGAAAAAATTTGATAAAAAAGAACTGCTAATTGATTTTCGGTATATTCATGTTTAATTTGGTTATATAATTCACCACATGAAGCAAAATCAGTGATTATATAATATGCTTTTGGAGTAGAATAAAATTCTATAATTTTTACTATATTAGGATGGTCTAATTTTTTTAATATATCTATTTCATTTTTAATTTCCATATCATCAACCTCATTTTCTTTAATTTTATTTATTTTTTTCATTGCCACATTTTGTTTTGTCATTAAATTTATAGCTAAATAAACTGTTCCATATGAACCATCTCCTATTCTACTTAAAACTTTGTATTTCATTGTAGGAATTCCGTTTGTTTCTTCTATTAATGCGTTTATAGTAACTTTTAATTTTAATTCTTCTTTGAATATATTACTTCCTAATTTATTTTTTTCTATTAAAGAGATAGATCTATTTCCTTTACGTTGGAATTTTTTTGGTTTTTGAATATGAGTTTCAATTGGATTTAAATCTAATTGATTTTGTTCTTTTATGTTTTTTAATCTTTCATTTAGATGCATTTTGTTATATGAAGTTGAAACTGTTTTTCTATGATCTGCATGTCTTTGAAATGGAACATTTATTGGTGAATTATTAGTTAAATTTTGTTGATTTTTTGTTTCTTTTTGTGGAATATTATCAAAATTAAATTTTATTCCTGGTTTTTCATTTTTTTCTGAAATTTTATTATTACTAGATTCTGAATTTTTACTTGCATTTTTATTAATATAAACTGTTTTTTGAACAGTTGGATTTGCAGTTTTTGAAGTTGCAGAACAAGCACCCATTTTAATTAATTATAATTAATTATTAATTTTTAATAATTAATAATATTAAATATATAATAAAATATTAATTAAAAAAAATTTTTAAACAATAATAATTTTTAAAAATAAAAATTTTAAATAATTAATAAAGATCAAGAATTTAAATAATAATAAATTTATTTATTATCTCTTGTTCTTCTTGGTTTAAATGTTCCAGTTTGATTTTCTTCTTCTTTTTTCTTTTCACTATCATTTCCATAAGTTTTATTAGAATATCTACTTCTTCCACCTTTTTTAGGTGTTGAATCAGTAACAGGTATAACTTTTTCCGCGGCAACAGTATTACTAGTACCAGTTTCATATCTTCTTCTACCACCCCTTCTTTCACTAGTTACTGGAACTTCTTTTTTTTCAGATTTTTCTTCAGATACTTTAACATCTCTACTTCTTCTTCCTCTTAAACCAGCTCCACTTGTATTAATTTCAGTTTCTTTTTCTTTTTCTTCGACCTTTCTTTTTTTTCCAGCGGATTTTGTATCTTCTCTTCCTGAGATATTAGACTTATTTGTTCCTGTTTTGTATCCTGATTTTACTATTTTAGTTGTTTCTTCTATGACAACTTCTTCTTCATTAGCAGAATTATAACCTTCCATTCTTTCTATTTCAATAGGTTCGAAAATATATTTTTTATTTATTCCTTTACAAAATCCTGATTCAATTAAAGTAGTAGGGTCTTCATTTACCCACATTCCAATTTCTGAACCGAATCGTTCAAATTCTTTTATAACTGAAGGATTTGAAGTCATTTCTTCTTCACCAAAGACTTCGTTTACCATTTGTAAGTAACTAACATGCATATTTTTATACATAAGTTCAAGTTTTCTTCTTGACATTTTTTTAACAAAGGAAATAAATCTCCATTTTCTAACAATTTCTCTAATGAATCTTTGTTCAGCAATTCCTTTATGCATAAATGTTAATTTGAATAGGTATAATAATTTATACATTCTTGAAGGATCAACTAATTCTCTGCATAAATATCTAATGAAATATTTTCTTAATAAACAGAATAACATAGCATTTAATTTACCATGAGTTGTATAATCTCTGTATCTTTTTAATAAAGTGTTGTATAAATCTCTTTTTGGTTTTAGTTGTTTTTGATTTGAATATTCTTTATATAATCTACAGAATTTACTATTTCTATCTGAATTTATTAATCTATCTAATGCCCATGCTCTTCGAACTGTAATTCTATTTTTAATCCAATCTATTAAAAATGGAATTAATGTTTGATAAACTTTTTTATCATCGTTTATTGAAATTGATTTTGGGGAAAGATGTGCTTTGAATGTTAATTTTAATTTATTTGCTCTTCCGTTTCCTTCGTTTTGATTGGTGTATGAATATTCTAATCTTTTTAATTGATTTACTTTTAATAATTTTAAAAGATGTTCAATGTGTGTTAATTTATGTTTATTTTGTAATTTTTTAATTTGATTTAATAATTTTTCAAGTGCGTCATAGACATAATTTTTTTTGGTTTTATTATAGAATTTTTCTTTATTTTTTTCATTTAAATCGTCTTTAACTTTTAATAAAATTGAACTTAAAGTGTTGAATTTTCTTTTTAATTCTGTGAAATTTTTTAATCTTTTAAAGAAATCTAAAGCACGAATTTTTGGATAATCATGTAAGAATTTTTTAAGTATATTAGCTGCATTAATAATTCTTAATCCTTCAATGTATTTTCTTTGTTGAATAGTATCAATCATTTTTTTAATTGCTTCGTCTCTTTCTTTTAATTTATCAATAATATTTTTTAATTTTTTAAGATATTTATCTAATAATTTATTATTATTTTTATCATTCATTAATAAAACATTTTTTCTTGTTGTTTTTAATAAATTAATATATTTTAATTTATCAAAAAGTTGATCTAATCCATTTTTTTTAAATTTCTTTTTTAATAAATTAATCATTTCTTTTGTTTTAATGAATTGTTTTAATTTTTTTAATAAATCTGAAATATTTTTATTATGATTTTTTGTATATAATAATCTAAATAATTTTTTCCAATTATCTCTAGCATGTTTATTTTTATATTTTCTTTCTACAAATTTAGCTAATTTATCTCCCATTTCTTTAGTTTTTAATAAATAAGCTTTTTTTCTCCATTTTTTAAGAGCTGATGTTTTTTTACCAACATTTTTATTTGAATATTTATTAATAATATTTTTTAAATTATCTAATAATTTGCTATTTTTTTTATTATTTTTGAAAATTCTGAAATTTTTTTGAATCATTTCAGCTCCTCTTAATCTAGCTAATTTATCATTTTGATCTTTCCATTTTTTTAAATATTTTTTTAATATATCTTTTCTAATTTTATCATAAATATTTGGTAATTTTGATAATTTTTTATTTTTAATATAATTTAATAATTTATTAAAGAAAAGTTTTGTGAGATTTGAACGTTTATTTCCTAATTTATTTAAAAAATCATCAAATTTTACTTTTTTTTTATTATTTTTTAATTTATCTAAACCATATTTTGTATTGAATTTAATTTTAAGTAATTTATCTAAACCATTTTTAAAGAATTTATTTTTTTCAACTAATCTTTTTTTATTTAATTTTGTCATTCCATTTTTACAGAATTTTTGAATAATATCAGCGTTTTCTAATAATGTAAGTAATTTTACTATTCTTCTCCATTTATTAAAATAATAATTAGTTTTTGAATTATTGTCTCTCATAATAATTAATTTTTTTAATTTATTAAATCTATCTCTTAATCTTCTTAATAAATCTTTTGATAATTTAGTTCTAAAAGCATTTTGAATTGTTTTTACTTTATTATTTTCATCATCTTTTAATGATAATGTTTTTTTAAGCCATTTTTTTAAGATATCAATTAATTTATTTTTATTATTTTTTTCACCAAGATTATTTAATAAAAATTTAACATGTTTATTAATTTTTTTCTTTTTATCTGTTTCAAAAGTGTCTTTTTTAAGGTTTCTAAATAAAATTCTTAATAATGTTTTTTTTAATATCCAAAATTTCATTGCTTTATTTAATTTCTTTTCTATAATTCCTTTTGCTAAAGTATCAAAGAAATTAACAATTTTAAGATGTAATTTTTTATTTAATCTTGGAACTATAAATTCTTGAATAATTTCTGCACTATCAATACAATTCATTAATTTATTTCTAAGATTCCATTTTCTAAAATTCGTATATAAAGCTTCATGATTAATTCTATTTTTTCTCATGAAAATATTAAGTAATAAATCAAATAAATTCTTAAATTTATTGTATTTTATTCTTCCTAAATGACCTCTAAAAACTTTTTGAATTGTTGTTATATGTTTATTAAAATTAGTTGTATTTGTTCTGAATTTATCAAAATAAATTCTTTGTAAATTTAATAAATTTCTTCCATTTAAACCTTCAATTAATTTCTTTAATAATTTTATTTTTAATTTATTCGAACCGAAATATAATAAATCATTTATAGCATATCTTTTATTAATTCCTTTTGTTTGTTCAAGAATTTCTTTGAAAGGTTGATAATAATTTTTATAAGTTTCATTTAAAATTTCTCCAATTTTTTTCATATAATATTTTTTAAATAAATTATATACATCTTCTCTTGATGAATTTTTTTTATTTCTAGTTTTTTTATATTTAGCTTGACAGAAAACTTGTATAATATCAGCGTTTTCATCTAAAATTAATTTTTGTACTATTCTATTCCATTTTCTTAAAATATAAGATAATTTTTTTTGATCATCATTTTTATCAAATAATTTTCTTAATTTACTTAAATTTTTAAAATGTTTTTTACAGAATTTTTGAATAATTCTTGCATTATTTAAGCATTTTAAATATTGAGCTATTTTGTTCCATTTATTTAAATATATTTTTCTATTGTCTTGTTCTATTCCTATTTTTCTTAAAATAGCATTTCTAAATAAAACTGAAGCACTTTCTTTTTTATTTCTTTTATTTCTTACATTAAATCCTCTCCAAACTGATTGAATTTCTGTTGCTGCTTTGTCTCTTCTTCCTTTTAATGCTTTATTTTTCCAAATATCTAAATATTTTTTTAAATTTTTTTTTGAACTATTTTCATTGAATTTAATAATTTTTCTTAATAATGTATACATATTATTTCCTTTTGTGTTTTTTAATATAAATTCTAATGCTTTTCGTAAGATATATCTTCTAAGTAGATCTAATCCATTTTGTTGTACTTTTCTTTTTTGTAATATTTTTTTTAAATTTCTTTGACAAAATTCTTGAATAATATCTGCGTCTTCATCTGCTTTTATTAATCTTACTTGACGTCGAAATTTTCTGAAATAAACTCTTAATATTTGAAGATCATGTGATTTACTTAATAATTTAGTTAAAATTTTTGTAATTGTTCCTTTTCGAATTTTATCTCCTGTTTTTAATATATTTTTTGTAAAATCTGAGATTGTTTTTCCTTTATCTTTTTTTACTTTAAATATATCTTTTAATAAAGAAACTAATTGTTTATAAGGTTCAAATTGTCTTTCTCTAATTGAAGATGATCTAACATATTCATTTAAAAATTTATTTAATTTATTATTTAATTTATCATCATCTACTTTAACATCTTCTTTTTTTTTGAGCCATCTTCTTAAATATTTATCTAATATTTTTTTAGCTAATCTTGGGTTTGTTTTTAATAAAATATTTGTTAATAATTTAACTTTTCCTCTATTAGTACTTGTATCTTTAACATTATCAAAAATTTCTTTTTTAAATATATTTTTTAAAATATCTACTAATTTTTCATAACCTTTTCGAGTATTAACTATATTATCAAAATTTTTTTTCGGTGCTGTATTAATTCTCCATTTTAATAAAATTTGATGTAAACGATTTCTTAAATTATCATTTAATTTTCTATCATTAAAATTAACTAAATTTTTAAGGAATAAATTTTTAATTTCATTGTCATTAGTTTTTTTTTGAGTTTGAAGAGTTTGTTTTTTCCATTTATTAATTAAATCTCTTAATAATTTAGTATTAATTTGTCTAAAAACTCGATTTAATAATGATTCAAATTGTTTATCTCTATTGTCTTTATTTAATAATTTTTTGAAGTGTTTAAAAATTGGTTTAGTTGCGATTTTTCTAAATTGATTAAAAACTTTTTGAGAATTATCAACTTTTTTTACTTGTTGAGGTGCTTTTCCTTTCCATTTATTAAAATATTCTCTTAATGAATCTTTTAATTTACGATCATATAAATTTTTACATATTTTTAAATATAATTTTTTTTCTAAATCATTTTTTGATAAATTTTTAGCTTGTAATAACCAATTTTTAAGAACTCTATTTAAATTTTTATCAGAATTTAAATTATTTTTTTGTTCTAAAATATTAAGTAATTTTCTTAAAAATCTTTTTACTAATTCAGGATTTTTAATATGTTTTAATTTATCTAAGAAATCATCTCCATAAGTTTCAAATGAATTTTTTTTAATTATTTTTGTTAAAGATTCAAGAGATTTATTTTGATCATAAGCTAAATTATTATCTTGTTTTTTAACAATTTTTCTTCTCCATTGATTTAATTTTTTTTTAAGTAAATTAATTAAAAATTTTCTACTAATAACATCTAATAATTTAACATATATTGAATATTTTGATGTATCTTCAACAACTTCAACTTTTTTTTCAAAAATATTACTTCGCCATTTATTAAAATATCTATTTAAAATCAATTTTGGAGTTTTTTCTCTTATTCTTAAAATATCAGTTAAACTTAAATGAATACTATTTCTTTCAATTGTAGACATTAAAGCATTGTAAGGATCTAAATAAGTAATTCTCCATGTTGCTCTTTTAAGTAATTCACATGCTTTTGCAAATTCATAATTTTTTACTATTTTAGTTTTTTCTTTTACTATTGTTTTTATTTCAACTTCTGGCTCAGGTTGAGCAAATCCACCTACACGATAAATATTATTAAATGCTGAACGTAATTTATCTTTTTTGTTTGTTTCTATTATTTTTCTTATGCTACTTATGAAAAAGTTTTCTTTTAATCCTGTTGTGTCTTTACTTGATATAAATATTTTATTTCGCCATTTATTGAAATATTTACGTAAAATTCTGTTATTTGTATTTGAATAGTTTCTTACGATATCATTTAATTTTTTTTTCAAACCGACTGATTTTAAATATTCTTTAACATTTGGTTCTAAATTTTTTAATCCAACTCTTTTTGTGAATTTTTGAGTTCCTTCAAATATTTTAAGTAACCCCATAAATTTATTTTTTTCTCTTTCTGCATCAAATGTTTGGTCACTTATGTGATGAATTTTAGATAAATAAACCCATTTATCAAAATATTTTTTTAATGTAATTTTTCTCATTTCTGAAGCATTTCTAATATCAAATAAATTTCTTCCTTTTGAACTTATTAAATTTAATGATCTCATATAATCTATCCATTTTTTCAAATAAGGATAAATTCTTATCATTTTCCATCTTGAATCTTTCAAAAATAATCTTCTTAAAATATCTCTTTGATTATCTAATGGTCCTCTTAACATTTGAAAAACTAATGGTCTAACATGTTTAACTAAAACTTTTTGAATTATTTGACAGAAACTTTGATACATAAAACTTAAATATAATATATCATACATATATTTTCTAACCCATCTTCCTCTCCAAAATGATTGAATTTTAATAATTTGATTTAATCTTTCTTTATATAATTCTTTTAATTCTCTCCACCATTGTTGAATTAATTTAGCTGCTTGTTCTCTATATTTAGGGTTAGTTCTATAAACTCCTTTAACTCCTTTGGCACCTCTTTGAGTTATTTTTTTTATAGTATATTTTCCTTTTTTTCTTTCTTCTTGAGCCAAATCAACGACACCTCCTCTATCAAGTCTCATTTTTCTTAAAATTAATCTATCTTCTGCAGTAGGTCCTTTTGATGAAATCATAGCTAAAGAGACATATAAAAATTTATGTTCAGGTGACCTACTTAATGACATTCTATTATTTTTTAAAGTATTTTTCATTAAAGTATGTCTATTAAATGTTTTTCTTGAATCATCATTAAAACTAGCATTTAATGTTTCTTTAGTTGGTACAAATGTGTCTCTCTTTTTAGATAATAAGATATTACTTAATCTATTCATTTTTTGAAGAACTTTATAACGACTATTAAAAACATCATCATTAGCACCAGGAACAATTACTTGAGATTCACTTATTAAATTACCTTCTTTTGTTTTTTTAGGGTCATAAACTTTTGTAAATCTTCTAACTAATTTTTTAACATCACCATAGGTCATATTATTATATGTCATATTATTATATTTATTATCAACTGATCTATCTTTTCTAGTATTTAGCATATCTTTTACAGCTGTGACATCATTTACATATGTTCCAGATACAACTCTCATATTATTATTTCCTAAAGTATTTTTGAAGCTATTTAATTGAGTTTGATTATCATATCCTTTTTCACCACTTGAATTAATATCATCTATATTTTGTTTAGGACTCATCTTACTCATATTATTTAATGGTTCCATTCCTTCTCTAGGATTCATAATATAGGTAGCTTCTTTACTATTTGCAGCATGTAATCCAGGACTTTGTTTACCTCCTAAACTAGATATCATAACTCCAGAATTGTTCCCCATTTCATATCCACTTCCATCTCCTTGTTGCATAAAACTTCCATATTGCATAGGTTGATCTAAGCCTAAATTAACTTGATCTTGAACATTAGTAAAAGTTTGATATCTCCCTCCTTTTGGAGATCTACGTGCATTTAATGTTCTTATATTATATTCAGTTTGTTCTTTTGTTTCTCCTATATTAATTGTTTTAGGTGAACGTTCTATTCTTTCTTCACTTCCTCTTGAAGGGATGGGAACAACTAAAGATGATATGGGTTTTTCACCTATTAATTCAGCTGTATCTCTTCTTTCTTTTAGATCTACTCTAACTGCTGATATTATACTTCTACTTCCTGTCATACCTTCTGGTGAACCTCTACTACCACTTCCACTTCCTCGGTTCATGGTTTGACGTCCCTCTGTTACGGGGCTCATCATTTGATTGTTCGTGGGTTCCATATATATCATCTCTCCATATCCTGATTCGGTGGTATTTTCTTGACCTTTACTTTTATCTCCTCTATCACCTCTATCAAATCTTGATTGATGATACATTTATTTTTTATAATTATTTTTTAAATTTTAAAGGTTATATAGATTTTTATATGAATTTTAATTTATTAGTTTAAATTTAATTTTTGTTTTATTTAATATAAATATATAAAATAAAATAAAGAATAGCTAGAATTTAGAAATAATTAAAGTAAATAAAAAATGAAGAAAGATGAGATTTAATAATATTTTAATAAATTTTTTTATTTAATTATATTTTAATATTTTATGAAAATATTATATTAATTCAATTATTATTTAAAAAATGTATAGAAATTTTAAATTTAAATTTTATTTTTGTTAAAATACTAAATTTATAATTGAATATAACTAAATAAATATCATTTTTTTTAATAAAGAATTGATATATAAATTCATAATTATCAAATTATATAAAAATTTTAGCACAAAAAATAATTTAAAACATATTCAAAATGAATTTATTTTTTATTATTATTATTATAATATAAGTAAATAAAACATAATAATAGAACTTTAAATAAAAAATAAATAATAATATTTATTTATGTTTAATTTATAAATATATTTTAGAATATTTTATTTTTTCATATATAAAAATTATAATTCTAGAAAGATAAGCATTACATTAATTAATTTAATTTAAAAAATAATTATTTAAACAATTATTTTTTTAAAAAAATAATTGTTTAAAAATTAAATAATAATTAAAAATATTTAAATTTTAAAAATAAAATAATTTATATTAAAAATATTATTTAATTTAATTTAATTTTTTTTGTATTCTTTCAATATGTTCCATTAATTGTCTATCATTTCTGAATTTTTCTTTTATATTTTCAATTCTTTGTCTAAAATTAATTTTATCTAATTCTTGCTTAATTTTTGCATGATTACAAAAATTCCCAAGAGCAAACAAAGCAACTCTAATAATTTGTATTTGTGCAATTTCTTCAGTTTCAGCTAAATTAATAAGAGCTTCATGTGCTTTAGCATTAATAATTTCATCACATAATGTATCACCACATCTGACAAAATTACCTAATGCACCAGCTGAATTAGCTCGAGTATTTTCTTCATGATCATGTAACAATTCAACCATTCTAGGAATAATAGGCCGAAAACATTCATATAATTTATCATTTAAAAAAGCAGCATTACCAATTGCAAAACAAGCGAATTTTCTTGTTGCTTTGTCTTTTTCATAACAACATTTTAATAATGGAACTATAATTCCACTTGATTTAATTTGTTCATAGAAAAAGTCTGTATGTCTACACATATTTCCTAATAAATTACATACTCTTGATTTAAATGATGTTTCGTTTGAATTTTCTAATAAATTTTTTAAATCAGGGAAAATATTCAATTGATGAATTGTATTATAAATTTCCGAAGATTTTCTACATAAAGCACTTAAAAATGCTAAAACTTCTATTATTAATTCTTTATTATGTAAATCTTTTAACATATTAAAATTTTCTATAAATTTAAGATTTTGAGTATGTTTAAAAAATTCAAAACATGTATTTGAAACATTTTCATCATGTTTTCCACTTATTAATATATTTAAAATACTTATAATTATTTTATAATATTCTTTTTGAATAATATCGAAACTATTTCTCAAATTAAAAAAGAAATCACTTTTTACTATTCCTTCAGTAATTCCATTTAATTCAGCTGCTAATTTTATAATTTTTAATGTATTTAAATAAATATTTTGCGCAATTGTAATTCCTTCATTTGATTTAAAACCAGGCCAATCTTTAATAGCAATATATTGTTTACGTTTTATAAAAATAATTAATTGTTTCATACAATGTTCTCTTAATACTTTACGAATAATCATTTTATATTCACATGTCATTAGAGTTAAAATTATATTCAAAGCAGCATTTATTCCTTTTGGACTTATTTCGTTTTTATAATTTGAATTTGATATAATTTCTATTAAACAATCTTCAAATTGAGTATCTGTCATTGCAATAAAAATTTCATTTTTATATTTATCTTTTGATATTAAATGTTTAATTATTTTTGATAAATAAATTAAAGGATAATCTAAAATTGCTATATTTAAATATCCAAATTGAGTTCCTTCTAATTTTTTGTTATCATCTCTTCCTCTTCCAGGACTATTTCTTATCATTTCTTTAATTTTTTTTAAATATAATTTCCCATTAAAAATCAAAAAATTATTACCTAAATTAATTAATTCAGCTAATAAACCAAAAGATAAACATAAAATAGTAGAATCAATTTGAAATGTTTTATTTATATGTTTTAAAGCATTATTAATTTCATAGCCATAATCCATTAAATTAATTTTATTAGCATTTGTATATTTAACTAATTCAATTAATATTAATAAACCTAATTGAATTAATATTTTTTTATCCATGTCTTCACAAGTCACAGTTGAATTTATTATATTCATATAAGGTCCATTTTTTACTAAAAAATAAGGAATCATTTCTTTATTATTAAATCTAAATAATTGAAGAATTATTTTTAAAATTGTGCTTTTTAATGCAATTTCATTTTCTAATTCATATAATTTAGGTAATAAATCAAAAATATTTTCATTTTTTGAAACAGTAAAAAAATGCTTTTTTAATAAATCAATGTGACTAAAAGCAGTTTTCACTTCATTGTATCCTTCAAATCTATTTTCTAAATTTTCATTACGTAAAAAAGGAAATGAATGAATTTCTCCGTTAATAGGATGTATTAATATTCCAATACATTCTAAACAACTTTTAGTTAAATTATATTGTTGATTTTGATAATTTTTTATTACTTTAAAGAAAACATTTATAATATTAAAATCAATAATTGATTTATAAAATAATAAACTTCGTTTTGGAACAATATTAGCAGCTGTTATCATTAACCCAATTGCTTTTAACATATTTATATATAAATTAGGTGTTCGACCTTTTAAATTTAAAACATTTGGAACATATCTTAAAAACCCAGAACAAATACTTAAATCTATTCCACCACTAAAAAAGCAATAGAACTTTATTATAAGACCTATAACTTTAATTATATCATTTAATAATGTATTTTGAGTTTCATCTTCTTGACATATTTTAAAAATATTAATTGCAGTTTGTAAAATATTTGTATTTTTTGTTATATCAATATTTTGACTATCAAATTTTCCTTTAGTTAAAATATTAAATAATATTTTCGTTATTTGATTTGCGAATTTTTTATCTGTTATTTTATCATCTTTTATTATTTCTTTTAAAGAAGAATTTACTCTTTCTGCAAATAATGTATCTTTTCTTAAAGCAGTTGCTCCTTCTTCATTTGATGCTTTTTGTTCAATATTAATCCAATAATCTTCATTTGTTTTACTCGTATTATTTACAGTAGTTTCTTTATTTGAATTTACACTAGTTCTTTTACTTGATTGTGGTTTTGTATCAACATCAAAAGATGAGAAATTTTTAGTTCCATTTTCAACATCTAAATCATTTGCGAATTTAGAAAGAAAACTTTCAGATTCATATAAATTAAATATTTTATCATTTTTAATACGTATTATCCATTTTCTATAATTTTCTTCACTTTCTAATCTAAATTTTTTTTCTTTTTCATTTTCTTTTAAAAAAGGATGATCTAATATTTTAGGCCAATCCCATCTATCTTTAGGATTTTTAACAAGCAAACCTCTTAAAAAATCTTTAAAATCACTACTCATTGATTCAGGATATCTAATTTCTTCTTTCATAATTTTATTCATTAAAACATTAAAACTATTAGTATAAAAAGGGGGTTGACCTACATATAATTCATATAAAATAACACCTAAACTCCATAGATCTGCTTTTTTATTATATGGATATTCTTTAAGTAATTCTGGAGCCATATATAATGGGGTTCCTTTTATACTTGTTATCATAGTTTTATTATCTATTGCTCTAGCAAATCCAAAATCACATATTTTAATTATCCCACTTGCACTTATTAATACATTTTGAGGCTTAATATCTCTATGAATAATATTGTTTGAATGTAAGTAAAATAATGCACTTGTTAGTTGAAGTGCTATATTTTTTATCTCATTTTCTGGTAATTTTTTATCTTCTTGAACTATTTCATATAATTGCCCTGTTGCTAATTCTGTTACTAAACAAAATTCTGTGTTTGTTTCAAATGAATCTAAACATTGAATTATGTTTTCATGATATAAACGATGTAAAATATCAATTTCTTGACGTAAATTTTTTAATTCTTTTTCTTTTTTACCTTTTTTAATTATTTTTTTTATTGCTACTATTTGATTTGTACATTTTCTTTGTCCTTTATAAACTTTTCCAAATGCTCCTTCACCTATCATTTCTAAAATAATGTAGTTTTCCATTTTATTTTAAATAATAAAAATATAATTTAAAATTGTATTTTAATAAAAATTTTTGAATTTATATATTTTATATTTATATTTTTAAATTATTTATAATATTATTATTTTATTAAATATATTTTTGAAATAATATTTAATAAAACAATAAAAATATTTTTATTCTGTTTTTGTAGGAGGCATATTTGGAGGCATTACTAAATTATTATTATTAATATTATTTTCATTTAAATTTGGAATTCCTAATCCTTGTGGCATAACTCCTAAATTATTAACATTATTATTATTATTATCCATTTTAATATCATTTTCATTATTTTCATTATTTATTTTTTTAATATCATTAAATCTTTTATTACTTGAACCTGGTTGTGAAATAGCACTAAAAGATATAACATTATCTCCTCTTAATATTACTAACCCTAAAGTTCTTTTTCTTTCTTCTTCATTTTTTTTATTTTTTGGTTTAGTTCTACTATATTCTTCAGTTTCGCTCATAACTAAATTCATATGTTTATCAAAAGCTAAAAACGTACCAACAAAAACTCTTCCATCTGTTGTAGTAACTCTAATTCTATAATTAATCCACATAATAAATTTACTTTGTCTATTTGATGACATATATTTTTTAAAAATAAAATTTAAATTAATTATATTATTTTAATAAATGGCAAGTAAACAAGGATATGCAGCCGATTTAAAAAGTTATATAGATAAAAGATTAAAAATTACTTTAAATGGAAAAAGAATATTACAAGGAAGATTAAGAGGTTATGATCCGTTTATGAATTTAGTTTTGGAAGATTGTGTAAGAATAATTAATAATGTAGATGAAAAAAATAATGTAATTGAAAATAAAGAAGAAATAGGAACTGTAATGATTAGAGGAAATTCTGTTATTTTATGGGAATGTTTAGATAAAATTCAAGGTAAATAATTATTAATATTTCAATTTATTTAAATAAATAAAAGTTTTTTTGTTTGAAAAAAATGAATAATATAATTAAATATTTATAAATCACTAATTATATATTTAACATTTTATATATATAATAATATTTTAATATGAAAATTATTTTATAAAAAATTTTAATTATTTTGTTCTTTTATTTTTTTAATTTTTTTCTTTTTTTTACTTTTTTTTATTTCTATTTCTTTATTTTTTTCTTGTTCATTTTCGTTTATAATTTCATTAGAATCTTGTTGTATTTTTTGTTTATTAAAACTAAATTCTTCATTTTTTTCATTTTTACTTTCATTATTTGTTTTTTCAATATTTTTACTATAAGTATC
>JAEEGK010006867.1_pt1 | contig 27253 bp, 23 predicted proteins | sample 8958771 | NCBI WGS metagenome assembly JAEEGK01 (sample SAMN16246547, study PRJNA631951) | gut metagenome | biome: gut microbiome; feature: rumen; material: SC-attached | host: Bos | place: Iran: Karaj | collected 2018-10 | reverse complement strand
GCTATTCCAGGTCACTCTTTAACACTTGGTGCACTTGGAACTTTTATTCTTTGGTTCGGCTGGTACGGATTTAACGGTGCTGCTTGTACACAACTGGGCGGTGTTGGCGGTCTTGCTGCCGTATTTACAACAACAACAATTGCACCGGCTGTTGCTGCAATTACAACAATGTTCTTTACATGGTTCAAAAACGGCAAGCCTGATGTTTCTATGACATTAAACGCTTCACTTGCTGGTCTGGTTGCAATTACTCCGACTTGTGCAACAGTTGATGCTCTTGGCGCAACAATAATTGGTGTAGTTGCCGGGTTTATAGTTGTAATCGTAGTTGAAGGCTTGGATTTAAAGCTTCATATTGATGATCCGGTTGGTGCTGTTGGTGTTCACCTTGCAAACGGTATCTGGGGAACTGTATCAGACGGTTTGTTTAACGTAGAAAGCGGTTTGTTCTATGGCGGCGGTGTATCACATCTTGGAGTTCAGGTTTTAGGAGAATTTACAATTGTTGCATGGACAACATTATGTATGCTTATCACATTCTCTTTGATTAAAAAGTTCCATGGACTTAGAGCCAGCCGTGAAGAAGAAGTTATCGGTCTTGATAAACTTGAACACGGAATTGATTCAAGTTATGCAGGATTCATTATGGCTCCACAGGTTATGACTTCAGGTGTTGCTGGCGGAGAAGTTGCTGGTAGTGTTCCTGTTGAAAAGGCAATTCCTGTTACAAAAGCCAGTACCCGCCCGGATGCAAAATTCCACATGGTTACGATTATTACGCGCGCAAGCAAGTTTGACGAATTGAAGTCTGCGATGAACGACATCAATGTTACAGGAATGACGGTAACTAATGTTCTTGGTTGCGGACAGCAGCACGGACATGAACAGATTCAGAAATACCGTGGTGTAGAAATGGAAATGACTTTGCTTCCTAAGATAAAGGTTGATATCGTAGTAAGTGAAGTTCCTGTTGAACTTGTTGTTACGGCTGCTAAGGAAGTTCTTTATACAGGCAACATCGGCGACGGAAAGATTTTCGTATACGATGTACAGAATGTAGTAAAAGTTCGTACCGGTGAAGAAGGTTACGAAGCTTTGCAGGACTAAAAATTTACAGTTAACAAAATCCGGGCTTCTGCACAAACTTCACTTTGTGCAGAAGCCCGGTAAAATTAATCATTCAAACCAGTTTTCAACCTGTAAATCACTTACTTCTTTTATTGCGGTAAAATGTTTTGTGTTTCGCGTAACCAGAACCATGTGATTTGCTAAAGCGATAGAAGCTATCATGCTGTCTTCTTTTTGAGTCGGCTTACCGACTTTTTCCAATTTGGAGCGCAATGTTGCCTGAATATCTGCTGCTTTTTCCGTAAAGCTTTTTATCTTGAAATTTTCATGTAAATCTTCTTTTATAAACTTTTCAAGATAGTTTTTATTATGCCCTTCAGGCATACGATACAATCCAAAAAGTAATTCTTGCCAGACCGGTGAACAAATTGCACAATCAGAATTATGTTCTGCAATTTTTTTGATTACGTTAAAATCTGGTTCAGGTTTTATTATTTCTGAGACAATGTTTGAATCTAAAAGATAATGCGGTTCTTCTTCATTATATTCTGTCATCAGTCGTCAAATACTCCATCAAAAACATGGCTTTCGTATGAATCTGGTGTATGATCCCTAACATCAAAAATTCTGTCTATATCTTCATTTGTAAAAAGTCCGGCAGTTTTTCTACGGAATTCAGCGGCACGGTCAAGAATTGTGTCTTTTCGCCCTTTTGCCATAATCCTGTTGTATTCCTCGAACGAAAGAAGAACACCGACAGTTTTATTCCTGCGGGAAATAAAAACAGGACCATTTTCTTCTGCCTGATGCATAAAAAGCGGCAGCTTATTTTTTGCCTCATAAATAGGAACTGTGTTCATAAAAACCTCCTGTAAAAATATTACATTGAAAGGATATATAATCCTATGATGTAATAGCTATAAAGTCAATGTATAAATAGCTATAATAGGGCAGTAGAAAATTGAATATGACAAAGAAATGCGCACATTAATCAGCAAATTTTAAAACTGGACAGACAAAAAAAATTACTTGACACAATTACCGTAAAACAATATAACTGAATTATAAACGACAATGAGGTCGCAAAGAGTGTATCTTTGCGACCTTTTTTGTTTTTTAGCAGGCTATGAGGTCTGCCTGAAAGCATTATAGCAAAGGCGCTGTAATTTTTCTCTGGTGTACAACGGAGAAATATTTCAGCGCCTTTTTTTATGGGTTAGCGATGGCAGCACCCGCAAAGCGGCCGACCGCAGCAAAGCGAGGACGGTGAGCGTTAGCGAAGTGCGGACGTAGCGACCTGCGCGGCAGAAGCTTTGCTTCTAGCCGCGCAGGGAACCCCCTTAGGAAAAAGGAGATTTTTAAATGGACGAAGTTACAGAAATTTTTGGAGAAAATGTTTTTAATGAAACAGTTATGAAGGCCCGTCTGCCAAAAGAAACTTTTAAACAGCTTATGAAAACGATTCAGGGCGGAGAAAAACTTGATTCTTCTGTAGCAACAGTTGTTGCAAATGCTATGAAAGACTGGGCTGTTGAAAAAGGCGCAACACATTTTACTCACTGGTTCCAGCCATTAACCGGAATTACGGCCGAAAAACACGACAGTTTTATAAGTCCGACGAATGACGGAAAAGTAATTATGGAATTTTCTGGCAAGGAACTTGTACAGGGAGAACCTGATGCTTCAAGTTTTCCAAGCGGTGGAATCCGAGCAACTTTTGAAGCCCGCGGTTATACAGCCTGGGATCCGACTTCGTATGCATTTATAAAAGACGGTACACTTTGTATTCCAACAGCTTTCTGTTCATACACAGGCGAAGCTCTGGATAAAAAGACACCGCTTTTGCGCTCAATGCAGGCAATAAGCAAACAGGCTGTCCGCGTGCTTAAGCTTTTTGAAGGTAACGAAGCTGTAACAAGCGTAAAAACAACAGTCGGCCCGGAACAGGAATATTTTTTGATTGATAAAAGCGTTTATGATAAACGTGAAGATTTAATTTATACCGGACGCACATTATTCGGTGCAAAAGCACCAAAAGGACAGGAACTTGAAGACCACTATTTTGGCATGATAAAACCACGCGTTCAGGAATTTATGAAAGACCTGAACAGGGAACTTTGGAAGCTTGGAATCCTTGCAAAAACAGAACATAACGAAGTAGCCCCGGCTCAGCATGAACTTGCTCCGATTTTTTCTACTACAAACATTGCCTGCGACCACAACCAGCTTACAATGGAAATTATGCGCAAAGTTGCTTCAAAGCATGGAATGGTCTGCCTTTTGCATGAAAAACCATTTGCCGGCGTAAACGGAAGCGGAAAGCACAACAACTGGTCAATTTCTACAAACACAGGTAAAAACCTGCTTGACCCGGGCGCAACTCCTGAAAGCAATGCACAGTTCCTGTTGTTCTTGTGCGCAATCATAAAGGCTGTTGATGAATATCAGGACTTGCTGCGTATTTCTGTTGCTTCAGCGGGAAACGATCATCGTCTTGGCGCAAACGAAGCACCGCCTGCAATTATTTCAATCTTCCTGGGAGACGAACTTTCTGAAATTCTTGAATGCATTGAACAGGGCAAACCTTACGGCAAGCACGAAAAACAGAAGATGAAGATTGGTGTAACAGTTCTTCCGGAATTCAATAAAGACACAACTGACAGAAACAGAACTTCTCCATTTGCGTTTACAGGAAATAAATTTGAATTCCGTATGCTTGGTTCAAATGAATCGATTGCCTGTGCTAACGTATTCCTTAATACGGCAGTTGCAGAAGAATTAAGCCAGTTTGCAGATGTTCTTGAAAAGGCTTCTGACTTTAAGGGAACCCTGCACGACCTTATTTTGAAGACAATAAAAGAACACAAAAGGATAATCTTCAACGGGAACGGCTACGATGATTCTTGGGTAAAGGAAGCTGAAAAGCGTGGACTTTACAACTTAAAATCTACACCGGAAGCTCTGCCGCATATTCTTGATGCAAAAAATATTACGCTTTTTGAAAAGTTCAAAGTATACAGCAAAGTAGAGCTTGAAAGCCGCTTTGAAATTCACAACGAAAACTATTCAAAAATAATCAACATTGAAGCAGAAACAATGCTTGAAATGGCAAAAAAAGATATTCTTCCGGCTGCAAGTAAGTATGCCACAAAACTGGCAGAAACGATCGGGCTTAAAAAAGCAGCATGTGGAGAATGCGATGTAAGCTATGAAAGCGAAATGCTTAAAAAAGTTTCATCGTTGACGGCTTCTATCTACAAGAAAGTTTCGCAGCTTGAAAAAGATGTTCTTGATGCAAAAAAACTTGCAGATGGCGGCGATTCTGGCAAAACTGCAATGTTCTATCGTACAAATGTCTTTACGGCAATGAACGAGCTTCGCGTTTATGCGGATGAACTTGAAGTAATTACACCAAAAGAACTTTGGCCGTTCCCAAGCTATGGCGATTTGCTTTTTAGCGTAAGATAGTTTTTTCAGGGGGGGCGCTATCGCTCAATTCTTGCCTCGCCTCCGGCGAGGCAAGAACAGCTGCGCTGCCCCTTCAATCCGGGCAGTCTGTATTGCAATCAAATTTTATTTGTGCTGAAAAAAATAAATAATTTTTTATCCGTAAGTTTTAATTATGGTTTGAGCCAAATCAATCTTTTTTTCGCCCTTGTCCATGGCTTCTTTTTCAAGATAACGGTGTGCTTCCTGCTCCGTCATAGAAAGGTTCTGCATTAAAAGCATTTTTGCACGGTTTACAACGCGGATTTCTTCCATTTTTTCCTTTAACTTTGTGGTTTTAGAAGAAAGGGATTGTACTTTGTAATGAACGGCAATCGCTATTTTTATTATGTTATATAGATAAAACTGGTCGAATTCACTTTGCATTGTTAAAATGCCGTAGGATTCTACTTTATAGCTTACCTGATCAAAATGCTGCGGCGGGCAAATCAGCAAAATTGTGGATAAAGAATCAGAAATATCTGTCGCAAAATCTGCTCCTTCTCCGTCGCAAAAATCAACAATTACTATATTATAAACCTGTTCTGCGCATAGACGGCGCGCTTCGTAAAAATTGTTGCAGACAGATAAAGAAAACATCGGCTGAATTAAAACAGCACTCATTAAAGCGGAAAGTTTTGTATCTTTTGTTACAAGCAGAACGCTATGAGAATCCGATGTCATTTTATACTAAAATCCTTTTTACAAATTCACTTTTTTCAGCCAGTGCTTTTGCTTCTTTTAGTGAAGCAGGCAGTGTTTTGTATTTTGATTTTTTTGCAATTTCTGCGTCAAATAAGTTTGTTTCTGCAGGGTCTTCGGGAATCACATTATTTTGTATACCTTCTATTGCCGCATGAATAAGCAGGGTAATCGCAATGTAAATATTACAGCCCGGGTCAGGAGAAAGAAGCTCTAAATATTTTTCAGAATCTTTACCTGAATCGCAACCTGCCGGTACCCGGATTATGGCAGAACGGTTCTGCTTTCCCCAGCATACAGTATGCGGACATTTGCCTTCCCAAAGCCGCTTATATGATTTTTCTGTCGGATTTAAATAACAGGTTATTTCCTGAATCCTGTTCAAAATTCCGCCGATTATGGCAGGCATTTTTTCTTTCTGGTTGCAGGAAATATTTATATGAAGTCCTGAACCTGGTTTTTCTTCCAGAGGTTTAGGGCAGAAACTTGCATGAAGTCCGTTTGTTACGGCTTTTGTTCTTACAATCCATTTGAAGGTTGAAGCATTGTCGGCTGCTTCGAGCGGACTTGAATAATGAAAATCAACTTCATTCTGACCCGGGCCGGCCTCGTGGTGACTTGCTTCAGGAATAATTCCCATCTGTTCAAGTGTAAAGCAAATATCGCGGCGTACGTTTTCGCCATGATCCAATGGAGCTATATCCATGTAGCCTGCATTGTCAAAAGGAATTTTTGTTGGTTCGCCTTCGCTGTCTAATTTAAACAGATAAAATTCAAATTGTGTTCCAATTTCAAATTCAATACCGAATTTTTCCTTTGCTTCTTTTACGGCACATTTTAAAAGGTGGCGGCTGTCTTTTTTATACGGCGTTCCGTCCGGGTTTTTTATTTCGCAGAACATGCGCACAACTTTGCCTGTATTCGGGCGCCACGGCAAAACAGAAAGAGTTGAAGCTTCCGGGTGCAGGAATAAGTCTGATTTTTCAGGATTTTCAAATCCTTCTATATTAGAAGCGTCAAAGCTGATTCCTTCCCTAAATGCACGTGGTAATTGGTCTGCCATAATAGAAAGATTTTTCTGATTACCTGCAAGGTCAAAAAATGCCAGACGTACAAATTTTACGTCTTCTTCCTGAACGAAATCCAAAACTTCTGATTCTGTGTACATATACAACCTCTTTTACAAAAAAGGTCGTGAATTTTGCACAGGGCACAAATCTCCCGGTAAAAAATTCACGACCTCTTTGCCGTATGTTTTAATAATACACGTAAATGTGTTTTTTTTCAATGACAAATTAGTTTGGAATAGGATTTTCGCTGGCTTTTATGATATTACGTATTTCATTCATTACCTGGCGTTTATTTGCTGTCCATTCGGGAGCAATAAGAATGCGTTTTGGCGGATCGCCTGTAAGGCGGTGGATAACCATATTTTCAGGAAGTTGTTTTACGGCTTTCTGTAACAGCTCAAAATATTCATCTTTTTCCAGAATTTTTAATTTGCCGGCGCGGTATTCTGTTGCTAAATCAGTTCCTTCAACCACGTATAAAACCGTTATTTTAATTCCGTCAGTTCTGCTATTAACGGCAGTTTTTACTGTCGCCATCATATCGTCTGCTGAATCTCCGGGTAAGCCAAAAATTATATGCGTAACAACATGTATTCTGCCTTCACTTGCTTTATGCAAGCGGTTAACCGCATCAATATAAATGTTATTCGTAAATCCGCGCCGGCAATATTGCGCGGTTTTTTCATTAGCGGTTTGAAATCCTAATTCAACCTGCATAAAGGTTTTGCGGCTTAATTCGCCCAAAAAGGAAAGCATTTTTTCACTTAAACAGTCAGGGCGTGTTCCGATTGCGATGCCGACAATATCTGGAAAACTTGCAGCTTTTTTAAATAAGCTGCACAAGCGATCCTGATCACCATAGGTATTTGTAAAATTCTGGAAATAAACGATGTATTTTTTATTTACCGTTTCTCCGCGTGCAGCTTTTCTGGAAAATTTGCTGTTTACAATAGTTTTTGCATTTTCAATCTGCCGTTCAATAGGCAAATTCCGTTCAGGAATAAAATCTCCGCTTCCGCTCTGATTGCAGAATATACATCCCCCGTAGCCTAAAGTTCCATCGCGGTTGGGGCATGTACATCCTGCGTCTAGGGCAATTTTATAAACTTTTTGCCCGAAAAGACTTTTATAATAATCAGAAACGGAAATCATTAATTACTTAGCTTTGGATTAATTGAGTTTAGACAGTTCTATTGCAGTCTGACAGGCAACTTTTACGTTGTTGAAAACAAGTTTTATATTTGTTGCAAGACTGTCTCCGCCTGTAATTTCTGCAACTTTTGCCAGTAAGAATGGAGTTGCAGCTTTTCCGTGAATGCCTTTCTTATTCATTTCAGCAAGAGCTTCATCAATTGCCTTGTTTATAACTTCAGGCGGCATCTGGAATTCTTCCGGTACCGGATTTCCGATAACCATTCCACCCTGTAAGCCAAGGTCGTGTTTTGTCTTTATTGCGGCTGCAAGTTCTGCTGCAGAATCTACTCTGTAATCAACTCCAAATCCACTTTTACGTGTGTAGAATGCCGGAAGCTCATCTGTTCCGTAACCGACAACAGTAACGCCCTGGGTTTCAAGGTATTCAAGTGTAAGGCCTATATCAAGAATTGATTTTGGACCGGCACAAATAACGGCTACTTCTGTATGAGCCAGTTCCTGAAGGTCAGCAGAAATATCCATTGTTTCCTGAGCGCCGCGGTGAACGCCGCCGATTCCGCCGGTAGCAAAAATCTTAATACCTGCCATCTGAGCCATAATCATTGTTGTAGCAACAGTTGTAGCTCCGTCAAGTTTTTTTGCAACTACAAAAGGAAGGTCGCGGCGGCTTGTTTTAGTAACTTTCTGCCCCATGCGGCCAAGGTAATCAATTTCTTCCGGTGTAAGACCAACTTTAAGGCGACCTTTGATAATTCCCATTGTTGCCGGAACAACACCCATATCGCGACAGATTTTTTCTACTTCAAGGGCAGTGTCCTTATTCTGCGGATACGGCATTCCGTGTGAAATGATTGTTGATTCAAGTGCAATAACAGGTTTTCCGTTTTTTACGGCTTCCTGAATGTCCGGTCTGATGTCGATATAATCGTTTTTCATAAGTTGTAAAACTCCTTTGTTCTTTTATGGTTTATGGAACTTCAAAAACCATTTTTTATATGGGTTTCCAAAGTTTCAATTATATAATTATTCAATGCGGTGTTTTTTCCGCGGATTCGATGCTTATTTTAATTTCACCAGCTTTTGCGGCTTTCTGCGATTTCTTTCTGTATGTTTTCTACGGAAAGTGTCGGATTGATTGTGTTTTCATGTTCCATAGTTAATTTTGAAGCAGTTTCTGCAAAAACTACAGAACTATGAAAATCCATATCATGCAGCCAGCTGTATACTAAGCCTGCCATGAAGGCATCCCCGGCTCCTGTACAGTTTTTTATATTTACCTTCGGAGCCGGACGGAAAAATGCAGAGTTTCCGTTGCAGCAGAAAAGCCCGTCTTCTCCCCGGCTGATAATAACCTGTTTTATGCCGGAATCCAAAAGTTCATGGCCGGCAATCTCTATTTCTTTTATAGTAGAAAGTTTTCTTTCAGTAAGGACTTCTGCTTCCAGAAAATTTGGTTTTATGCAGTAGAGCTGACCAAGATTTTTAACCAGTTTGTGTGCTTTAGTTACGGAAACCGGGTCTGCAAAAAATACTGTATCAGGGAAGGATGTTAATAAATAATCAATTACTTCTTCAGAAAGGTTTGTATCCAAAACAACAGCTGCAGCATGTCTGATAAGGTCTGCTTTTGGTTTTATGGAATTAACAGTTAGTTTATTAAGAATTTCCATTGAAGATAATGCGATTTCCATATCGCCGGAAGTGTTAAGAATACTAAGATATGTTGAAGTTGTATCGTTATGAACTGTAATACATTCGGAAATATCTACACCTGCGGATTCTGTTTCTGCTCTAAGCTGATTTGCAAATGCATCATCACCAAGTATAGAAATGAGTCTGACATCACAGCCAAGGCGGGCAAGATTTTCGGCAATGTTTCTGCCGACGCCGCCGCAGGACAATTTTATAAGTCCCGGGTTTGAGTCATGCATTATAAGAGGTTTAAACGGAAACCCCTGAATATCAATATTTGCTCCGCCAATTACAACAACATAAGGTGATTCCTGAATAATATAGCCTTTTCCTTTTATGTATCCCTGCCGTGACAAATTCATAATGTGTCCTGCGGCGGCTGAACGGGTTATTCCAAGAGCTGCTGCGCATTCCTGCTGGGAAATCAAAGGATTTTTTCTAATCAGTTCAAGTATCTGTTTTTCTCTTGCTGTCATTTTTCACCCTGTTTGTTTTATTCATGCTGTGGCAGATAAGATAGTGTTGCTTTATGCAAAACACCAACAAAAGTTAGTGTTACAAACATTTGTTGGTAGAAATATATGCTTATTCATTTTATATGTCAATAAGAATGAGTGGTTTGCGTCAGGTTTGAATCGAATCGACATTTAGACTATTTAAAATCTGAATGTGAAAATTGTATAAAGACAGACTTTTCTGTTTTTTAATTACTATTATATTATTGTTTCATTAAATTGCTGTATACTTCTTGCGTCTTTAAAAGGCTTGTTGTATACTTTAAAGGAAAAAAGAAGCGCGGAAAAATGTTGTTTTATCGGTGCTTTCTAAGGAAATACAGATTAATCATTTATCTGCTAACTGGCAGTCAACCGGATTAATCAGATTTTCTAAAACCCATTTTCCTAAGTCCTATTTATGGAGGCAATTATTATGGATAAAGTTGTAACATTTGGTGAAATCATGTTACGTCTGGCACCAGAAGGCTGGTACCGCTTCACACAGGTTGATAAATTTGGTGCAACATTTGGCGGTGGAGAAGCTAACGTTGCCGTTTCTCTGGCAAACTACGGAATGGATGCTTGTTTTGTAACAAAGCTTCCAGATAACCCAATCGGACAGTCAGCAATCAACAGCCTGCGCCGTTTTGGTGTAAACACAAATTATATTACACGCGGTGGAAACCGTGTTGGTATTTACTATCTTGAAAAAGGAGCTTCTCAGCGTGGTTCAGTATGTGTTTACGACCGTGCTCATTCAGCAATTCAGGAAGCAAAAAAAGAAGATTTCAACTGGGATGAAATTTTCAAAGGTGCAAAATGGTTCCATGTAACAGGAATTACTCCGGCTCTTGGACCGAACGTTGTAGATATTACAATTGAAGCTTGTAAAGCTGCTAAAAAAGCAGGTGCTACAGTTTCTTGTGACCTTAACTACCGCGGAAAGCTTTGGACACGTGATGAAGCCCGCAAAGCAATGACAGAAATCTGTAAATATGTTGATGTTTGTATCAGCAACGAAGAAGATGCAAAAGATGTATTTGGAATTGAAGCTGAAAACACAGATATTACAGGCGGAAAATTAAATAAGGAAGGCTATAAGAGTGTTGCAAAACAGCTTATGGACAAGTTCGGATTCAAGAAAGTAGCTATTACACTCCGTACTTCAATCAGCGCAACATTCAACAACTGGGCAGCCCTTCTTTATGATGGAAAAGATTACTGCTTCAGCAAAGAATATCAGATGTTCATCGTTGACCGTGTAGGTGGCGGCGACAGCTTTGGTGGCGGTCTTATCTATGCATTGCTCAACGGAAAATCAACACAGGATGCTGTTGAATTTGCAGTTGCAGCAAGCTGTTTGAAACACACAATCGAAGGTGACTTCAACGCTGTAACAGTTAGCGAAGTTGAAAAGCTTGCCGGCGGAAATGCTTCTGGCCGCGTTCAGCGCTAAGCGTTACACCGCTAAAATAGCAAAGTAATACGTTTTTATAAATGAACCGCTGTAGAGTTTCTGCAGCGGTTTTTTTATTCTGCTGTAAGTTCTGGAAAGTAGGTTATACTTTTTAATTACTGAGAGGAATACTGTATGGCTGTTTCTAAGAAATGTATAATCGGTGTTATTATTTTTTGTTTACTTGGAATTTTGATTGGTAGTGTTGCAGATTTTCAGATTAATGTTGCACTTGCAAACAAAACAGTAATAGGAAATCTCTTTGCTACTTATGGATGTTATTTTTCTTATTGTCTGTATCCGGCAGCAGGAGTGTGTCTTTATAAAGGAATTATAAAAAAAGGTGAACAGTATAAAATGCTTGCAACGCTTATGCTTGCGATTGCATATTTTATGGCAGTTTATTACACAAATAACTATGCCGGTTCAAAATTTAAAGCACTGTTAGGTTATACTGCAGGAAAATCTTCTGCGTGGTTTTCGGTTTTGGGATATTTAATCATCGTCATTTCATTTGTTTGGGTTCCGCTTGTCTGTATGAAAATAATTGACGATGAAAATGCCATTAAACTAATTGCCGTAGGAGCTGTAATTTTAATTGCTGGTTTTATTTCTGACAATGTTAATCTTTGGCTAAAACAGGTAGCTTCTCGTCCAAGATTCAAATATCTTATAACGCTGAAAGATCCTTTAAGCGAATTCAGACAATGGTGGCAGATGGTTCCGTATCTTGCCGGTTCAAATGACAACTTTAAAAGCTGGCCGAGCGGAAATATGACTATAGCCTGTATGATGTTTGCCCTGCCAACTTTAGCTGATGTAACAAAAAACAGAAGTAATGCGAAAAATACGGTTTGTTTTGTTATTGCATGTCTGTTTGTGATTTTATATGGTTATAACAGAATACATATGACTAATCACTTTTTATCAGATGTCTGCTTTGGAACCCTTATTACGTACTTGATATTCCTGATATTAAGCAAAAGTTTTGAAAAGCTTTGGAAATGAAATATTACGGGAAAGGAAAGATAATGATACTATTTGTTAATGCATGTACAAAAAAAGATTCAAGGACGAAAAAAATAGCAGATAGTCTGCTTTCAAAACTTGGCACGAACATTAAAGAAGTAAAACTTTTTGATATTGATTTTCCTAAAACAGATGAAGATTTTCTAAAATGGCGCGACAGCTGTATAGCATCAAAAGATTTTTCAAATAAATATTTTGATTTTGCTAAGGATTTTTCCTGTGCCGATAAAATAGTAATTGCTGCCCCTTACTGGGATTTATCTTTTCCTGCGGTACTTAAGCAATATATCGAGCATATAAATGTACTTGGTCTTACTTTTGAATATACAGAAGACGGATTTCCCAAAGGTTTATGCAAGGCCAAAAATCTTTACTATGTAATGACAGCCGGCGGAAATTATGTTCCTGAAGAATTTGGTTTTGGCTATATCAAAGCCCTTGCCAATAATTTCTATGGAATTAACGATGTAGAACTTATTAAAGCAACAGGCCTTGATATAGTAGGGGCTGATGCAGCTGCAATAGTTAATCAGTGTATAGAAAGAATTTCAGTTTAGACAGCTCCATGGCAATCGGCTTTTAGGATTGCCATGGGATAAACGATACAGATGACAGTTTATTTTCCAAGAAGGTTTTTCATCTGTTCAAATTCTTTCTGATAAATTAAAATTCCGCTCTTCCAGAATTCTTTATCTGTAATGTCAAAACCTGCTTTTTTGCACAAATCTTCGCAGCTCATTTTACCTGTATCAGACAAAAGGAAGCTGTAAACATTTGCAAATCCAGCACCTTCTTTTTTATAGCGTGCATACAAGCCAAGTGCAAAAAGCTGACCGAATGCATAAGGGAAGTTATAAAAATCCAGACCTGTGCTGTAATAATGAGACTTTACCGCCCACATATATTCATGGCGGTTTTCATTAAGGCCATCACCATAAGATTTTTCCTGTGCTTCTTTCATTAATTCGCAAAAATCATCAGCGGTGAGTTCACCATTTGCGCGTTTTTCAAAGACAGCACTTTCAAAATAATATCGGCAAAGAATATCAACAAGAATCTGGCATGCATCCTGCAAATCAAATTCCAATAAACTGATTTTTTCATTTCCGCTGGAAGAATTAAGCAGATCCTGCTTTACGATTGTTTCAGCAAAAGTGCTTGCAGTTTCTGCCAGAGTCATAGGATATGAAGAAAGAGAATACGGATTGCCTTTTATGCAGTAATGATGATAAGCGTGGCCAAGCTCGTGTGCAAGAGTAATTATGTCAGAAAAGGCTCCGGTAAAATTAGAAAGTACGCGTGATTCTCCCTGTGCAGGGAAGTCCTGACAGTAAGCTCCGCCAACTTTTCCGCTGCGAACTTCAGCATCAATCCAGTTTTTTTCAAAAGCATTTTTTGCAAAATCGCCCATTTCTTTGCTGAATGAATAGTATTCTTTTAATACATAATCTTTTGCTTCTGTAAAAGTCCATGTTTTTTGCAGAAGAGATTCAGATTTTTTTGAATCGCCGGAGTGTTTGTCCGCGGCCTCATCCGAGGCCGCGGAATTGTCCAATGGCAACGGCGCAAATAAATCGTAAAACGAAAGCCCAGGCTTTTGTGCCGCACTGTCTTTATAAAGCATTTCTGCCTTAAATTTCATATATTTACGCCAGAAAGGAAGACTGTCTTCAATAGCTTCAATCAGAGCATTCAATGTATTACGGCTCATTCTGGCTTCCAATAAAGAGCGATCGATTGCTTTTTCCCAGTTACGTCGTTTATTTAAGGTAACTGTTTCACCTTTTAAATTATTCAGGGAGGCTGCAAATGCAATTCTGTTGGCTTTTAAAAGTGCAAGTTCTTTATAGTAAGAAGTTCGTCTTACTTCTGCATCAGGTGAATAAGCGTCATTACGAAGTTCGTTAAAAGTTTTTCCTGTTTCTTCATCTTTTAAATTAGAAATCAGCTGTTCGTGTAAACGGCCCCATGCATCCCCGCCTGTGCGCTGTAAGTCCGAAGCTAAATTTTCTTCTTCATCGCTCATCTGGTGGCTTATTGAATCAAGAGTTTCATTCAAGATATATTCGCATTCTGCAAATTGTGGAAATCTTCTATAAAATTGCGGAAGTTTTGATACATTATTTTTTAAGATTGAGCGGAAAACAAGTTCCTGTTTTTGTGAGCGCAAACCAAGTTCGTCTATTAAAGACATATTATCAAGATATTTTTTGTTGGTTGTATCTACTGAATAAATTAAATATGCATAAGCTGCAAGAGATTCTTCAAGAGCACCAACGCGGTCGGCTACCGGTAGATAAGTGCTGAGCCAGAGTGCAAAGTCAAAATTATCGCTGCTTTCTGCATACAGTTTTTTTGCACTGTCAAATAGTGAATCAAGTTCGTCCATGCCTTTTTTGTAATCTTCAAGAGCCTTTTTATATTCCGGGCTATCCAAAGAAGGATAAATTGAATCCAGGTTCCAGCGCGGAACGTTATCGTTATTTTTTTTCATAAATACCTCTGAAATATGCGGTTTCTTTAAGGAAAATCGCACTTTATATAAATTTAAATATATTCATTTTGAAAAGATTTTTAAAGGAAATTATATAGTTTGATTTGTGCGGATAATTGAAAACCCGGCAAACAGGTTTAAAAAAGAAAAAGAGCCGCAAAAAGGAGGAAGGAATGCGGCTCTTTTATTTATTTGTTGCTGCTGAGGATAATATATTATTTATAAAAAAAAGTGTCAATAGAAATTTTACGATTTTTTCGCATTTGTTGCGTTTTTTTACGGTTTTATCGCAACTTTTGTTTTATGCATGCTTTTTCCCACTTTAATTTGTTACTGTTTCGTTATTATTTGCTGCAGATTGACACGGGTTTTGTGCGCATATTGTTTGCTCAAAAAAAAACTGATATATTTTTCTTATGAAGAATAAAGCAAAAAAGGAACTTGCCGTCTGTGGATTTGAAGCCGTAAAGGCAATCTGCAATATACATCCGGAAAAAATCCGGCGTTTGTATTTTGACGAAAGTCACCGCTACGATTTTGGCGGTATCTGCAAAAAACTTGCAGAGCGAAAAGCTCCATATAATATAGTAAAAGATTCCGCAGAACTTGAAAAACTGTGCGGAAGTGTTCATCACCAGGGCGTTGTTGCAATGATTGCCCAGCCGGAAATTCAGGCTCTTACAAAGGGTATTACTCTTGAATGGCTGCATGCCAGGCAGAGTGCTCTTGTTTTAGACAGAGTTGGGAATGCAAATAACCTTGGTGCAATTGTAAGAAGTGCCGCTTTTTTTGGCATGAAAAACATTGTTATTCCTGTAGATGAAAGTCAGTCTTCAATAACTACAAGTTCTTATCGTGTAGCCCAGGGCGGCATGGAATTTGTAAATATATATTCAACAGATTCTATCCCAAAACTTTTACAGTCTATGAAAGGCAAAATGGTTAGTTTTGGAACGGATTTAAAAGCAAAAAAACGAGTTTCGCAGATATCTTCACTTTGCGGCAATAAGCCTGCCTTAATTATTCTTGGCAATGAAGAACACGGAATTTCTGGCGAAGTCAGGAAAAACTGTGATGAACTTGTAATAATTCCTTTTGCAGGAATGGCAGACAGTGATGCTTTTAAAGCAGGCGGAAATAATGAACAAAAAGTTTCTGCGCCAGTTGAAAGTTTGAATGTGGCGCAGGCAGCATCAGTTATCCTTTATGAATGGGCAGGTTCCAGGTGAAGTACCTTATTTTTTCTGATATTCATGGTTCAGCTTCTGCATGTGAAAAAATCCTTCAGCATTTTAATAATTTGAAGGCAGACTATCTTGTTTTGCTTGGTGATGTTTTATACCACGGCCCGCGAAATCCTTTGCCGCAGGGCCATGATCCTAAAAAAGTAGCCGAGCTTTTAAATGCTTATGCAGACAAAATTATCTGCTGCCGCGGAAATTGCGATGCAGAAGTTGAAGAAATGGTTTTAAAATTTCCTGTATTGCAAAGCTATTCTTTTATAATCGATCAGGGCATAAGGATTTTCTGTACGCACGGGCACATTTATGCCCCTTGCCGTGCAGACGGTAACATTGCAGTTGCAGGAAGCAAAATACCTTCTTTAAGCGGATTAGGAGCTATTTTTTACGGACATACGCATGTTCAGGTTTTAGAAAAAAACAAAAGCGGGCTTGTAGTTTGTAATCCGGGCTCTGTTTCGCTTCCGAAAGAGAATTCGCCGGCAGGTTTTGCAACCTATGAAAATGGTCTGGTCGCATTGTATAATCTTGATGGCGAACTTTTAAAAGAACTAAATGTCTGCTAATAAATAGGTGAAAGTTAAGCGTTAAGCGGCTTTGTCTGCGGAAACTGTGGATAAATTACAAAAAGGAATGATTTATGTCTGATTTATTAAAAGGTGAATTATTGTGTCTTTTTCTTCTAATACTTATTAACGGTCGTATATTTTTTTCAAGACACAAAAACAGCATAACCATTGCTGTTCTTTCGCCTGTTGTTCTTTTAGTTTCAATTTTTCAGATTCTTGCTCAGGGATGTACTTTTTTTGAATTAATCATTCTTGCTTTATCACTGTTTACTTTTATAGCGAACATTCATGCTTTTTCGCGACTGGTTTCGCATCTTTATGTAGACCGCTACAGGCTGGCATTTTATTTGTGTTCCCTTCTACTTTTGCTTTGCAGTTTTGCAATGTCAGCGGCGGTAATTTATTTTAGGGAAGTTCCGGTAAAGCCTGAAAAATATGGTGTTGTAGAAACTAAAGAAAATCTTCGCTCTATAAATGCCGTGTTATGGACATATTCAAAAAAAGCTGATTCAGAAGAAACCGGCTTTGCAAATACCTTTACAAATACTGTGGATAATTCTGCATCAGATGAAAAAAATACCGCCGCTGAAAAACCTGTTATCATTTTTAGCGCAGATGAGCGCAGCGATACATACCGCTACAGACCATATTTAGTTTTTCTTGCCAGGGCAGGGTACACAGTTTATTCACTGGATGTTTTTGACAATAAAATTTCTTATTTTTCTTCATTTTTAGATTTTCCGGTTTTAAAACGCAGTGCGCTGATTTTCTTTTCACTTTTTAATAAAGAAGAATTCAATCAATTAAAACTAAAGATGACGGAATCCATAAAACAGGAATATAAAGTATTACGTGAGATTGCTTTGGAACGCCACGGACAGGATGCATGTCTTTTTGCTATTGGCGATGAAATGCAGGAAGATGCCTTACAATATTTTACGCAGGTAAAAAACATAGAAGGAATATTCCAGCTTGCCACGATTGATATGTATAATACAAAGGGTTATGGGTGCATAAACCAGACTTCGCCGTTTTTAGCTTATTTTCTTGATAAAAGCCGTGAAAAATCTTTTCTTGTGCCGTTATATATGGTAAAAAGAACAGAAGCGGCAATTTCTGCAGCGGAAGCAGAAAAACAGCTGTCTGTTCAGAATATGCAGAATTAATTGCATCTGATGTTATTCTGTTTTCGGTAAAAGATGCCGCAGGGCATTGAATTACCAAGGAACTTTAAATGACTTTAAAAGAACTTGATGAATATTTTAATGGTTTTTTACATAAAGAAAATTATTCTTCTGATCCGTCAAAGAATGGAATTCAAATAGAAAACTCTGATTTAACCGGCAAACAGATAAAGAAAATAGCATTTGCAGTTGATGCCTGTTGTACTACGGCAGAAAAAGCCGCTGAAGCCGGAGCAGGTTTGCTTTTTGTTCATCACGGACTTTTTTGGGGCGGATGCAATACAATTACGGGAACTCATTACAAACGCATAAATTCTTTTTTAAAAAATGATCTGGCACTTTATGCAAGCCACATTCCTTTAGATGCAAATAGCGAAGTTGGAAATAATTACGGGCTTGCATTTAAATTGGGCTTAAAGAATTTAGAGTCGTTTGGTTTCTGGCATGGAATGTGCATCGGTGTGAAAGGGGAATTTGAAAAACCTTTATCATTGACAGAGATTGCTCAAAAAGCTTTGCGTCCATGTGCTGCGCCTAAGTTTTTTCCGTTTGGAAAAGAAACCGTTCAGACTCTGGCAATTATTTCCGGAGGAGCCGGAGAAGACCATGTTCAGGCTGCGCAGGAAGGAGTTGATGCATATTTAACCGGGGAATTTATACATGAAGATTTTCATTCTGCAGAAGAATGTGGAATAAGTGTAATAGCCGGCGGTCACTACGAAACAGAAATCGTCGGCGTAAATCTTGTACGCCAGAAGGTTGAAAAAGAACTTGGCTTGGAAACAATATTTATAGATATACCTACAGGATTATAAAAATGGATAGACAAAGTATAAAAGACAAAATAATTCCGCTTGTACTTACTGTTCTGGTTGTTTTTGCAGATCAGCTTTCTAAAACTCTTATAATAAAAACAATTCCGCCGTTTACAATCGGATGGTCATTTTTTGGCGATTTGATAAGGATAATTCATGTAAGCAATGAAGGAATTGCTTTCAGCATGGGAGACAATCTTCCTGTTTCAATGCGCTCTGTGCTGTTTTCTGTTGCACCGCTGATTGTTGTTGGTCTTGTTTTTGTAGTCTATTTTAGAAACAATGAATTTTCCTGGCTTCAAAGATGGTGTATCTGCGGTGTTTTAGGCGGAGGCCTTGGCAATCTTTATGACAGAATTTTCAGAGCAGAAGGCGTTATTGACTTTATAGATGTTAAGTTTTTTGGAATTTTTGGATTAAACCGCTGGCCTACTTTTAATCTTGCAGATTCTGCGGTTGTAATCTGCGGTATTATTTTAGCTGTTTCATTTATCCGGCAGGAATCCCGGAATCACACAAGATAACAAAATAACCTGAGCAGTATCGCGAGAACTGTATTACTAGAAAAAGGAAATATTTATGGAAGAAAAAAAGATTTCAGATTATCAGCGTAAAAAAAATACGATTATTTTTACTATTGTTACGGGGCTTTTAAATGTTGTTTTTATGCTTGCCCTTATGTTTATAATGCTGGTCATTTTTATTATGGTTGTATATAAATTTCTGAAGTGTCAGTCACCTCTTCCTGCTCAATTTGCAATGCCTGTAATTTTAATTGCGGGATTTGCTCTGGATTTTGTTCTTTCTGTAAGATTAATACGGCTTGCAATAATTAAATTTAATCTTGCCGATAAAATCAACAAAAAAGTTGCAGAGCAATACTTGTACGGTAAAAACAATTCGTAGCAGTAAAAGAAAAAAATCAATAACCGTCTGACATTGCACGGTTCTGGTCTTTCTGGCACAGTTCAGCATAAACAAGACTGCGTTTTTTAAGGTCGTCTTTAAGAGTCTGCGGGAATGGCATAAAGCGCCAGAAAATTCCGCGTACGGTTTTATCCAGTCGCTGAACGCCCTTTGCTTCTTTTGTCATCCACAGAATATAATCTTCTATAAAGAAAGACTTTAAATCGCCTTTTAATTTCTGCTGGTCTATCCACTGATAATACTGACCTGTTAAACCTTCTTCCATCCAATAGTAAGAAGCTTTTTCTTTTGCTACCTGCCATCTTAAATCTGCAACAGCACGTAAAATCGAAATTTGAAGGCTTCGCGGATACATAGGAACAACAATACGCCCACGGCTTGTAATACGATTATAGCGGTCAAAAGGTTCCCAGCAGAAACCAAAATCACCGTAAGAAGGAACAAGAATAACAAATGGAACGATACGGTTCGGTACGTTCTTGTGAATACGGCAGAATGCACCCGGATCAATAGATTCAATCCATGAAAGGATAGAAATTACATTTTCGCGAAATCCTGTTTCCTGCGGCAGACAATGGAAAAATTCTCTTGTAAATAACGGGAACTGATTTCCCTGTCTTCCGACAGACATTTTTACCATCTGACGGACTGTGGTCAATTCTGTATCAAGATCTGTTTTATTAACTTCAACTACAGCAGGTCCACCGGCAAGTTTTTCTTCAACAGAATCGTAAATCTTTTTTGCTTCCTGATAGTCCTTTAAGTTTGCAGCAAGTTCCTTATCATTTTTTTGCAGCTGACGCAGACGTTCAGAAATTTCAACAAACAAATGCTTCTGTATATCTGTATAGGGCATTTTATGCGGTTCAAGACCGATTAAAGGCTGATGCTCTAAAAGACTTTCAATGCGGTTTTTAAGTTCAACCTCTATCATGTCGCGTTCGTTTTCTTTTATGCTTAAAATACTTTCTGCACTTTGAAGCTTGCCGGAATTTTTAGACTGAAGCTGCAACAGGCGCTGCTGTTCTGCAGATTCTGCTTCTGCGCCGGTTGCAGCTTTGTGTTGCGGTCGTGATTCATCTGTGGCAGAAATAGAAAGTTTTCCGTTCGCAATTTCTTTAAACCATTCATCAAGATAAAAAACAGGTTCTCCTGTATTATTTTCCAAGAATGCCTTGGAAAACATAAGTTTTTGTTCAGCTGTAAAAAGTGAAGGCAGTAAAACTCCATAGCGGAGCAGCATACGCTTTGGCATAGGAAAGTCAGGATTTCTGGCTTTTGGCGCAATTGAACGGAATAATTCCCAATAGGCTGTTACCATTTGCTGTCGGAAAATGGAACGGTCTTTTGGATCCGAAGTTTTTAAATATTTTGAAAGAACTGCGTGAACACGCTGCGCTGATTGATTCTCTCCGGAAAGAGCCACTTTATAATATGCCGGGTCATTAAAATAATCTGCCGGAGTATCTTCAAAGTTTTTTTCAATAGGAGAGAAAGCCTTTCTTGAAAGGTCAACTTTTATCGGGTCATTAGATTTTTGTGTACTTTCAACCTGAACATCCTCATCTTCCTGTGGTTGTTCTTCCGGCTGAGTTAAAGGAGAAGATGCCGTTTTTGTGGCCTGATTTAACAAAGCCATAATTGAAGGATCTAAATCTGTATTACCCATTATTTATACTCCTGCGAAAATTTGCCTGTATTCTATTATATCATATTGCATGTGTTTATGCATGAAAAGAGTGTGAAAAGTTTTTAGAAAGAAGGCTTACTTCGCCGCTTTGTAAAACAGCCTGAGTTCCATCTTCCTTTTTTACAACCAGAGAAGCTTCATCGGTTATATCAATTACGGTTGCATTGTATTTTTCTTTTCCGTCAATTACAGGAGAAATTTCTACGGTCTGTCCAATCAAAAAAGTACGTTCCTTATATTCCTGCATAATGGTTTTTACAGGATTTTCCGGTTGCTGTTGTACGGACTCTGATGTATAGGATTTTTGTGATTCAGGTGATTTTTCCTGACTCATATATAATGAAGCAAGTTCTGTGGCAACCCGGGCTGCAAGTTCATTTCTTTTTGTACTCTGATGATTTTTTCCTAAAATACTTCCGGCAACATTTTCTATTTCCTTTGGAAATCCTTTATCTGCTTCCAGAATATTTATTCCGATTCCTATAATTGCTGCTTCAATTCTTCCTGTTTCAAAATCTGTAAATCCTTCTGTAAGAATGCCGCAGATCTTTTTGTTGTTCACAAAAATGTCGTTTACCCATTTAATTTTTGTTTCAAGGTTAAAAACAGTTTTGATTGCGCGGCAAACGGCTACTGCTGCCGTTGCAGTAATTTTTGCCGGAAGTATTGCTACATTTTGCGGAATATAAATCATTGATAAATATAATCCGCTTTTTGCCGGTGAATAAAAACTTCTTCCAAGGCGTCCGCGTCCTGCTGTCTGGCTGTCTGCAAGAACAACATGAAAATTCAATTCTTTGCCTTTCTGGCTTAAAGAACCGTCTGCATTGTGCAGGTTTGCAGCCTGTGCACAAAGGCGTTTACATTCAAGGTTGGTTGAATCTATTTCAGAAAAAACTTTAAAAGAAATTTTTAAATCATTTGGTATAAGAGACAGAAGACGGTTTTCACTTAAAATATCATCTTGATTTTTTATTCTGTATCCGCGGTTGGTAACGGCTTCAATTTCAAGCCCTTCGTCTGTAAGCGAGTTAACGGCTTTCCAGATTGCAGTGCGCGATACATTGCATTTTTGCGCAAGTTCCTGACCGGAAACAAAACCGCCGTCTGAATTATCAGAACTGTCGGTATTTCTGCCGGCAGAAAGTAAAACCTGTAGAACTTTTTGTTTAGTTGAACCCATAAATCAGGCAAATTCCTTTATTGTTGAAAGAACAAGATTTGCACTCATTTTAGCGGCACTTTCTTCATTGAATGAATAAACTGATTCGTGACCGTCATCTGCCATATCAGACATACAGCGCAGAATAATAAAAGGAATATTGTTCAATGTGCATGCATGAGCAATTGCTGCTCCTTCCATTTCTACACAAGCAGGATTGCAGATTTGCTTAATATGTTCCTTTATTTTTTTGTCAGAAATAAACTGGTCGCCGCTTGCAATTCTTCCTTTAATTATTTTATGTCCCTTTGTTTCTTCTATTTTGCCGAAGGCAGAAAGGACAGCATTAATCATTTTTTCATCTGCTTTAAAACAGCTGATTTTCATTTGCGGAATTTCTGTCGGTTTGTAGCCAAAGCCTGTTGCATCCATATCGTGATAAACAGCATCGGTAGAAACAACTAAATCAAGAACTCCAAGTCCGCTGGCCATAGCACCGGCAATTCCAGTGTTTATAATATTTGTAACATTAAATTTATAAATTAATGTTTGGGCACAAAGAGCAGCATTTACTTTGCCGACTCCGCTTTTTACAACTACACAAGGAAGACCTTCAAGCTCGCCTTCAAAAAAGGAAAGACCGCCGGCTTCTGTAATTTTTAGATTTTTTCCGTTAGCGGACATAAGAGATTTAAGATAAGAAACTTCAATTTCCATTGCACCGATTATTCCAAGTTTTGTCATAACTACTCCATTGCTTCTGTTTTATTGCATAGTCGTTTTTAAGAAAATACGAGAATTCGTTAGTACATGCAATTTTTCTGCACTTTTTGTAATGTAGATTATAGCATAAAACATACGGAAAGAATATTGCCACCGGATATTTAATCATTGAATTTAAGTTTAATTTTGTATTTGGGCTTTATGAAGTTTGACATAAATCCTTATAAAATGGTAAAATCTTTGCACATTCAATACACGGAGAAAAAAATGGCTACAAAGTATGTTTACTTTTTCGGCAACGGAGACGCAGAAGGCGATGAATCAATGCGTCCTATCCTTGGTGGTAAAGGTGCTAACCTTGCTCAGATGGCAAAGGCTCCTTTAAGTCTTCCAGTTCCACCTGGATTTACAATTTCTATTGACGTATGTCAGGAATACTACAAATTAGGCAGAAAATATCCTGCTGAACTTAACGCACAGGTTGAAGAATACTTGAACAAATTGGAAACAGTATTCGGAAAAAAACTTGGCGATGAAAATGATCCTCTCCTGGTTTCAGTTCGTTCTGGTGCAGCTGAATCAATGCCAGGTATGATGGATACAATCCTTAACCTTGGTCTTAACGATAAATCAGTTGTAGGTCTTGCAAAAAAGACTGGTAACGAACGCTTTGCATGGGATGCATACCGCCGCTTTATTCAGATGTTCGGCGATGTTGCTATGGGCGTTGACCATGACAAATTTGAAGAAATCATCGACGAAGTAAAGGCAAAAGCTGGTGTAAAAGAAGATACAGCTCTTACAACAGAAAACCTTAAGGAAATCGTTACAAAGTACAAGGCAATGTACAAAAAAGAAAAAGGTGAAGATTTCCCACAGAACCCGAAAGATCAGATGTGGGCAGCTATCGGTGCTGTATTCGGTTCATGGATGAATGAACGCGCAATCATTTACCGCAAGCTCAACAACATCGATGAAAATGTTATCAAGGGAACAGCTGTAACAGTTATGGCTATGGTTTTCGGTAACATGGGTGAAACTTCAGGAACAGGTGTTGCATTCTCTCGCGACCCTTCAACTGGTGAAAACCACTTTATGGCTGAATACCTGATTAACGCTCAGGGTGAAGACGTAGTAGCAGGTATCCGCACACCAATGGATATTTCTGCTCTTGAAAAACAGCAGCCGGCAATTTTCAAAGAAATTTCTACAATCCGCGACCGTCTGGAAGCTCACTACCGCGATATGCAGGATATGGAATTTACTGTTCAGGAAGGCAAGCTCTTTATGCTTCAGTGCCGCAACGGTAAACGTACAGGACCTGCTGCAGTTAAGATGGCTGTAGACATGGTTGCAGAAAAAATGATTACAAAAGAAGAAGCTCTTCTTCGCGTAAAACCGGATCAGCTTGATCAGCTCCTCCACCCGCAGTTTGATGCAAAAGCTCTTAAAGCTGCAAAACCATTGGCAGAAGCTCTTAACGCTTCACCAGGTGCAGGTTGTGGACAGATTGTATTCACAGCTGAAGAAGCAGTTGAATGGAACAAAGCCGGCAAGAAAGTTATGCTTGTTCGCAAAGAAACTTCTCCGGATGACATTGCAGGTATGTATGTTGCACAGGGTATCTTAACTTCAACAGGTGGACGTACATCACACGCAGCAGTTGTTGCCCGCGGTATGGGAACTCCTTGTGTTTGTGGTTGTTCAGATGTTGTATTCACAGGAAAAGATGCTGTTACAATCGGCGGAAAGAAATTCAAGAAAGGCGATGTAATTTCTATCGATGGTTCAACAGGACGTGTTTATGGTGAAGCTATTGCTGTAACACCTGCTGCTGTTTCCGGCGACCTTGAAACATTCCTTGGCTGGGCAGATGAAATCCGTGCTAAATCAGTTCGCACAACTCCATCTGGAAAAACAGTTAAAGGCTTTGCAGTTCTTGCTAACGCAGAACAGAACGAAGCTCCACAGGCATTCCGCTTTGGTGCAGAAGGTATTGGTCTTTGCCGTACAGAACACATGTTCTTTGAAGAACCAAAACTTACTTCATTCCAGAAGATGATTATTTCTGACACAACTGAAGAACGCAAAGAAAACCTTAAGGCAATTCTTCCTCTTCAGCAGAAAGACTTCTATAACATCATCAAAACTATGGAAGGACGCGCTGTAACAATCCGTCTTCTTGACCCGCCTCTTAACGAATTCATCCAGGCTGAAACACCAGAAATGGCAAAAGCTCTGGCTAAGAAACTTGGCGTAAAGACTGATTTCATTGAAAAGAAATACAGCGAATTGAACGAGCACAACCCGATGCTTGGTCACCGTGGATGTCGTCTTGCAATTACATATCCTGAAATCTATGAAATGCAGGTTGAAGCAATTGCACGTGCAACAGCACAGGCTGAAAAAGAAGGTCTTAAACATGACGTTCGCATCATGATTCCTAACGTTACAACAGCTAACGAATTAAAACAGATTCGTGGTCAGGCAGAAGCTGTAATTGCTAACGTTAACAAAGACTGCGGAACAAATCTTAAGTTCCAGATTGGTTCTATGATTGAATTCCCACGCGCTGCAGCTACATCTAACAAGATTGCAGAATATGCAGACTTCTTCTCATTCGGTACAAACGACCTTACACAGACAACATTCGGCTTCAGCCGTGATGACTACTCTAAGTTCATCGATTCTTACCTGGATCAGAAAGTTCTTCTTCAGGATCCATTCAAGACATTGGACGAAGATGGTGTTGGCGTAATGATTGGCCTTTCAGAAGAAAAGGGACGTTCAGTAAAAGCTGACTTACACCTTGGAATCTGTGGAGAACATGGTGGTGACCCGGCTTCTATCGCATTGTGCTACAAGCTTGGTTTGAACTATGTTTCATGTTCACCATTCCGCGTACCGGCAGCTCGTCTTGCTGGAGCACAGGCTGTTATCAAGGCTTCTAAATAAGTAAGAAATCTTAGATAAACACAAAAGGCACTTCTCATAAACGGGAAGTGCCTTTTTTATTTAAGATTCTTTACTATTTATCTTCATTCGTTTCTTCATGCATAAGGTTATAAGCCTGAACTGCAATCTGCGGCAAAAGTTTGTATAAAACCATTAAATCGCCGTTTTTTAAGGCAAGAGTTTTTTTATTTATCGGAATATAAGAAAGGTCGTTATCCTTATACTTTTTTGGAACACCTTCAAGTACGCAAAGCCAGGCGGCTTTTTCAAGACCTTCAGATTTTTCAACAGAACCTAATTCTTTTTTTAATTGTGCAGACTTCTGCAAATTTGTGTAAACAACGGCTATGGCACAGATTATTGCGCCTATGCCAAGCATTTTAAAAGGCGCAGCATTTCTTTGCCAGAAATACCAGGTGACGGTAATCCCTGCCAGAAACAGGAAAAAGGCTGGAATGGACGGCGAAAAAAAAGATTCAAATGTGTTAAAAACACTATCAAAACGTTTTTGTGCGCAATCAGAGCAGACATAAAAGTCAGTCTTTTGTCCAAGTGCCTGAACTTTTTTTTCGCCTGAAAAATCGCGAACCGGCAATGTATGGACTTCTATTGTATGAAATGTATAAAAACTATCTTTGCCGCACTTAATGCAATCGCCCATAATATTGCCTCCAATCGTTGTGGCGGGCCGGAATATTCCGGCCCGCCACGTTTAAAGAAAAGCGGCACTTATATAAAGTGCCGCGTGTATGTTTTTCCGCACAACAAAGTGCGGCATTCAATTAATATTATAGCAATCCGCCCATTGTTGAAAGCATGATACTTCCAATAATAAGAATTATTGCTCCACCCAAGCGGGAAGAAATCTGAGCAAATGGCATAAGTTCCATGCGGTCAGCAGCTGAAAGAACTGCTACGTCGCCTGTACCACCCATGTTTGCCATACACAAACCAGCTGTAATACCTGCTTCCATTGGATAGAAGCCAACAAGCTTTCCAATAAATCCGGCACCGATAACTGCACCAAGACAAGTAAGAAGACAAAGCAAAAGGTATGTAAGGCTGAATGTCTTAATAACAACATCAAGGCTCAGGTAGCACAAACCGATACCTACAAGCAATGAAGTTGTAAGGTTTTTCATAATGAACTGGAACCACTGGTAGCAGCTGATTTCGATGAATTCAGGAAGAATACCTGTAATTTTACAGATAGCTACCATGATAATCATCCATGCATAAGCGTGGATTGAAACAGCAGGAACTAAGATGCTCCACCATTTTGAAAGGATATATCCAAGTGCAAAGAATGAAATAGCAACAAACATACCGATACCCATG
>JAEEGK010006866.1_pt1 | contig 27254 bp, 26 predicted proteins | sample 8958771 | NCBI WGS metagenome assembly JAEEGK01 (sample SAMN16246547, study PRJNA631951) | gut metagenome | biome: gut microbiome; feature: rumen; material: SC-attached | host: Bos | place: Iran: Karaj | collected 2018-10 | reverse complement strand
GTGAGGAATTACTGGAAAAAGTTCCTTCAGCGAAAACTTACACTGTGGCAGCCGGAGGACATCGCCCCCATTTTGTTGGCGAGCAGATAGACGATATAAATACAAGAATCCTCGATTTCTTAAATTCGGTTATTTAAGATAATTCATGCTCGGCGGTCGGTTGAAAACTTCAGGAATTCCCTTTAATTGACAAAAGACAGCCGTTAGAGTATAAATATGTCGATGAAAAAGAGGTCGTAGATAACATTCCTGAATATTTTTCGCAGGGGTTTTGTCTACGGCCTTTTTTTTGTGTATGTGCAGCGGAGCATAGAAAAAGGTTTCTGGAGGAATCAGAATGAATGTAGTAGTAATCGGTGCCCAGTGGGGCGATGAAGGAAAGGGCAAGATAGTTGATTACCTTGCCGAGAACGCAAAGTATGTTGTTCGTTACGCGGGCGGACCGAACGCCGGTCACACGATTGTCGTAGACGGAAAGCAGTACGCGCTTCATCAGGTTCCGTCGGGAATCCTTTATTCGGATAAAAAAGTTTTTCTTGGCTCTGGAATGGTAATTGATGCTGAAGCTCTTTTCAACGAGCTTCAGATGCTCAAAGATAACGGAATCGACTGGGAAGGCCGGGTTTTTATTTCTGACCGTGCGCACTTGATTATGCCGCGTTACCGCAGAATGGACAAAGAGCGTGATGCACAGCGGAAACGCCCGATTGGTACGACAGGCCGCGGAATGGGAATTGCATACGCGGAGAAAGCGCATCGTGACGGCGTTCGTCTTGCAGACCTTGATTGGCCAGAGAAAATGGCTGAATTTGACGGTGAGGACAAGGAATATCTTGATAAGTACCGCGACCGCCTTATGAGCATGCGTGTTAATATGGCATCTGAAATGTATAAAGTAAAAGGCGAGAATGTGCTTTTTGAGGGTGCTCAGGGCGCAATGCTTGACCTGGACAGCGGATCGTATCCGTATGTAAGCTCCGGTGCTTCGTGCGCGGCGGGCGCGGCGACAGGCTGCGGAATCGGTCCGCACGACATAGACAAGATTGTCGGCGTTTTTAAGGCTTATCAGACGCGTGTTGGTAACGGTCCTATGCCGACGGAGTTCAACAACGAAAGCGAAGGCGAGCTTTGTCAGTATGTGCGTGACACAGGCCGTGAGTACGGTGTTACGACAGGCCGCGCCCGCCGCTGCGGCTACTTGGATTTGGTTGCGCTCCGTTATGCGTGCCGCGTAAACTCTCTTGACGGTCTTGTTCTGACTCACCTTGATATTTATGATGCGATGGATCAGATTGAGGCATGCGTCGCATACGAGATAGACGGAAGAACTGTGACGGATTTCCCGGCGAATGTGCGTGAGCTTGAGAATGCAAAGCCTGTGCTCAAGAAGTTCAAGGGCTGGAAGACGGAGCTTAAGAGCTGCCGTTCGTATGACGCGCTTCCAGAGAATGCGCAAGCTTACATCAAGTTTATCGAGGATTTTTGCGAGACCCCGGTAACGATTATTTCAGTTGGCTACGAGCGTAACGACACGTTCATTCGCCAGAACCCGTGGCAATAGAGGTACAAGATGAAAAAAATTATTTCCGGTAAGGTCCGCGAAGTTTACGACCTTGAAGACGGTCGCATGGTTATCGTGACGACAGACAGAATCTCGGCGTTCGATGTTATCCTTCCGACGATGATTACAGACAAGGGCAAAGTGCTCAACGCGCTTGCCAACTTTTGGTTCGAGTACACAAAAGATATCGTGAAAAACCACATGATTTCGAGCGATTTGCGCGATATGCCGGCGGAATTCCAGAAGCCGGAGTTCGAAGGACGCACCATCCTTGTAAAGAAGCTTAAGATGATTCCTTACGAGGTTATCGTGCGCGGATATATGTTCGGCTCTATGTACGAGGCTTACAAAAAAGGCGAGCCTTTCTTGGGTCACAAGTTCGACAAGGAATATAAGCAGGCAGAGAAGCTTGATGAGCCGATTGTTACGCCGTCCACAAAGGCAGAGGCTGGTCACGACATTAACGTTACGCTCCAGTACATGAAAGACGACCTTGGCGAGGAGCTTGGCTCCAAAATTGAGAAAGTCGCGCTTAAAATCTACAAAAAGTGCTATGAGCACGCCTACAAAAACGGAATTATCATTGCAGATACGAAGTTTGAGTTCGGGCTTGACGAGAACGGCGAGCTTGTTCTTGGCGACGAGGTTCTTACTCCGGATTCAAGCCGTTTCTGGGATGCGTCCAAGTACGAGATTGGCGGAAGCCCGGCATCGTATGACAAGCAGTTCGTGCGCGACTGGCTTAAGGCGAACAATCTGGCTGGCGACCCGAACATCAAGGAAGTTCCGGCGGATGTCGTTGCCAAGACTAGCGAAATCTATCACGAGTGTGAACGGCGGCTCTGTCATAAATGATTTACAAGACAGTTTTAGACGCAATCGGTCATACGCCTTTAATTGAGCTTCAGCGGATGAAAGAGGAAAACGCCGCGCGTGTGCTCGTTAAATTCGAGGGGCTTAATGTCGGCGGCTCAATAAAGACTCGCACCGCATACAACATGATTCTTGATGCCGAGGAAAAAGGGCTTATCAATAAAGATACGATAATCGTAGAGCCGACGAGCGGCAATCAGGGTATAGGTCTTGCGCTGATAGGGGCTGTCCGGGGCTACCGTACGATTATCATTATGCCGGATTCTGTAAGCGAGGAGCGGCGTAAGCTTGTAAAGCACTACGGCGCGGAAGTCATGCTTATCCACGATTCCGGCGACATCGGCGCATGTATAGCCGAGTGTATAGATACGGCTTTTTGCATGCAGCACGAAGACCCGCATGTGTTTATTCCGCAGCAGTTCGAAAACCCGGCGAATCCGGCTGTGCACCGTTCATCAACCGCAATGGAAATTCTTGAGGACGTGAACGGTCCGATTGACGGCTTCTGTTCTGGCATAGGCACCGGTGGCACAATTACCGGCATTGGTGAGGCGCTTAAAGCTAGGAACCCCGAAATTACAATTTGGGCTGTGGAACCGGAGAATGCGGCTATTCTTGCTGGCGGTACTGTTGGTACGCATCTTCAGATGGGAATTGGAGATGGACTGATTCCTGAGAATTTGAATCAGGATATTTACGATGATATCTATATCGTTACAGATGCAGAGGCAATCCGTACTTCACGCGATTTGGCAAGGAAAGAAGGCATTATGTGCGGCATTTCAAGCGGTACGAACGTTGCGGCGGCTCTTGAGCTTGCAAGAAAGCTCGGCAAGGGAAAGACTGTGGTGACGGTGCTGCCAGATACGGCAGAGCGCTATTTCAGCACACCGCTTTTCAACGAGGATATTCATTTTTAGGAGTTACGCTGTCTTTGTAGTCGATTAATCGGAATTCGGACATTACTTTTCTTCGCCGTTATCCATAGCTTTAGCAAGCTCTTCTTCTGTAGGTAGTACTTTGCGTACATCTTCTGCAGTCTTGTAAGTTGCAACGCCCATAGGGTTTTCGTAACCTTGGATAAGATATTCTACGAAATTCTTGTCAGCCTGTTTGCAGAGAATTATACCTATGCTGGGGTTTTCAAAAGGCTTTTTTACTTTGTCATCAAGAATGCGTAAATATGCACTTAGTTGCCCCAGATACGCAGGTTTGAACTCACCTTGTTTTAATTCCACGGCAACAAGAGCTGCAAGTTCTCGGTTGTAAAAAAGTAAGTCTGGATATTGATCGTGTCCGAAAATTTCAAGATGGTACTGATTACCGACAAAAGCAAAATCATGTCCGAATGTCATTATAAACTTTTTTACATTGTGGATAATTTCTTGTTCGACAACGCTCTCATCAACGTCTGCTTTATCACGCTCTCCGAGTTCTTCAACATTTATAAAATTAAGAAGATATTCATCTTTGAACATCGCTATAGCCTTGAGCGCATTCTTTTTGTTTGGTATAGTCTTTGCAAAATTATTTGCTAGTTCTCCCTGATGATGATACAAATCTGCTTTAAGAATGTCACGTAAAGCGTACTTATTCCATTGATTTATAAAGGTTTGATGAATGTAGAAGATACGCTCAGGTATTTCATGAGTTTTATGGATTATTTCCATATGATGTGTGAAACTTATGGAAATAAATTCTTCAAAACTTAATTCGGTAGCCGATGGCTGTCGAATTTCTGGTAAAAGTAATTTGGTTTGTACTGTTTCACTATCTGTCAAATCGACTGCCAATGGCGGTCGAAATTCAATTTTTTCCAAATCGCTAGCCGTGGCTATCGAATTTGAGAAGTTCGGCAATGTTCCTTTTTCTGATGGTTGAATTAAGAAATTCCATTCTTCAAAAAATTGTCTCATCAATTTCATGTTTGCAGCAGAAAATCCCCTTAATCCTGGAAGTTCTTTCTGAAGCCGCTCACTTATCTGCTCTATTGCACCTGTACCCCAAAAACCTTCGCGAGAATGCTCTGAAACATATCTTCCGATTCCGTAATAGAGCGAGAGCTGTTCTTTATTTACACCTTTTGCGGCTCTGTATTGGCTTTCGAGAATTGCATTTTTTATTGCTTTTACAGCGGTTATAAGTTCTTGATTCATTATTTCTTTTCCTCCACGATGGTGATTCTTATTTTTCTACAGAGCTATTCACCGTGCAAACTTTCTTTGTATTTGATTAACTGGTATTCGGACATTGTTATTATCCTCTATTCGCTATTTGATTTATAGCCATCTTAACAACCTGTGTGTATAACAGTGCCGTATCTATTGTTGGATAAAAACTTTGACTAAATTGCTGATATGGATGTATATAATTTCTAAAATTCTGTACTTCATGACTAAATCTTTTTACGTCTTCTTTAATATACCCTAGTTCATAAGCAACCGAAATATAATTCTGCAAACTCCACTTTTCAAATCTTTTGACTTTATCAGACTCTTTTTCTTTAGGACTTGCCTCCGCAGAATTAAATTCTGAAGGTCGCTTTATAGCTATTGCACTGAGAATTCCTTCTAATACAGAACCACATAAGAAAATACAGCCTAATGGAATATGATTTACAATACATTTATAAATTTCTTGCAGTCGGCTCTCAATTATTGGATAAAGACACGATTCAATAGGTAGATTTGAAATATTAAGATTTGATATTTTGACTTTTAAAAATTCTTCAGCAGATTTTTTTGCTTGTGCATTTGGATTAAAAGATTGATGTAAATCAAAGCTTACTTTTCTAAATAATACATTTTTCCCTTCAATATATACAGCCCAATCATCATACTGAAAATACTTGTTAAATAATTCCAGAAGTTCATCTAATAAACCTGGAGTTTCAATATAATTCATTGGAGAAAAAACATTTTTTATACATTGATCTAAAGTGGCTGTACCGTTTAATTGATTTAATTTATCTTCTGTATATGCCCATCGTGAAGGGAATCCTTGCCCATAAGAATCATTGAAACCTAGAGCATTAAAAAATTGTACAAGCATAGGACCTGAACGATAATGAGACTTTTCATTTATTATTTCACGAAGGACTCTTATTGATTGAGTACTTAATTTCATGCTTCTACATTCCTAATCGAACAGAGATTTTATCCATTTTTCAAGTTTATCGGATAATTCCGTTTCGTTATCCCAAACAATCATCTGTTTTTGACTAACATCAAAATGCGGACGTTTATTTTTGTCATCGAAAGTTTCTCTTTTACAACAGAAAATTACTTCTTTTCCAAGACCTAATGCATAACCAGCTTCATAATAAGCTCCGTTATTTGGAACGGTTACATCTATAACTAAAAACTTTGAGTCTCGAATTTGTTTAAACATTTCTGGAACAATTTGATGATTATGTGTTACTTCATCGATTATAACAGGAATATAACCAGCCTTTGCAATTCCCTTTTTTAAAGCTTCTCTTGTAGATTCAGTTTCTTTTGCAAAAGCCATTGCAATAAAAACGTTTTTTCCAAACCCACTATTTCTTTGTAAATTTTCTATTAATTGCCATCCCTGAATTGAAACTGTCAAAAAAATATTATCTCCAGCATCATTCCAATCTTCAACTAAGCCTGAATTTTCTAGATAATTCGAAATTGCATGGATTTGTTGTCTAATATCATTATCTTCATATTTTTTCCCGTCTTTCTTAAATCTGCGTGTAAAAGTAGCAGATGCAAATTCATTTAGTGGAATCTGTACTATATCTCCCATATATTTTGATTTGTTTCCAAGATACAAAATAATATGATTCACTTTTTCAGCAAACGTCATATATTTATAGGAATTAAGAATCTCAGGTGTTATTGGATAGAAATTAGCTGATGTAAAATAATTCTTTAGAAACTGATATTTCCATTCATCCCCAATAAAATTTACGTCATTTTCATTTCCTTTATTATAAAATAAGTATTGGGAAATATAGTTTGCATCCTCTGTGTTTTCATAAAAAGAGTTAATTATAAATTTTCCACATAAGGGACAGTCTACCTCTTTTAGTGCATTACCAAGGAATGGTTTCGGGGATGCTTTTGAATTACAAAATTGACATACACAGTCTTTTTCTGGATACATAAAAATTGTTTTCTCCTTTTACATTCTGTTTGCACTCTTCAATTTCTTTATCAGATAATAAACAATATAGATTATTCTTCAAAAGAAAGTATATCACGGCTTGGAGTAAAATGCTCCCGATATTGTGTTTTTTTTAGATGTTTTTGTTGTAGAGGGAGCGAGTTCCAAAGACTCTACTAGATAAAAAATGTCGTGCTTTGAATTGTGTTTCATTTAATCTGACATTTTTTGCTTTTATAGAAATATGCCTCTTTTTTACTCATTTTTTATGATTTTTAAATACATTAACAACATTTTTTATGGCTGAAAGTTCATCTTTCTCCAAATTGCTTATGTCTTGAGCAATTTTCAAAACAGCAACGGGAAATGAACTTTTTTGTTTTATTGAAGATGAAGTATTTGAATCAAATCCATTAATAAGAAAATCAACACTTACATCCAAAGCCTTTGCAAGTTTTAATGCTTTATCAGCTGGTGGCATTGACCCCTTAGTTTTTAAATAATTACTAATTGTTCCAGAGTTGATACCTGTGATTTTTGCGAGTTGGATTGTCGTTATATTTTTACAAAACATTGCTTCTTTCAGATTTTCATTAAAACTCATATTGAATATATGATAGAAACTTTTTACTAATGATGATGCTATACTAGACATATTAGCCTAAATGATGTAATACTAGTTTTATAAACTATGGGTGCCATTTTGTAAGTACTTTTAACCAAGAGAGATACATATATGGAAAAACTGACAATAGAAGAATTAATAGAAACTGATATTAATAAAATAGAAAAAGCTATTTGTTCATCTTCATTGATTGAAAAAAAGAATACTATCAACGAAATAATAAACTCTTGGTCATCGAATATACAAGGTATTGAAAAATGTCAAATTAGTTTTTTTGAAGAGCGTTATGGTGATGAAGTAAAATATAATAATAAACTTGAAGCTCTCAAGACAAAAATATATGCTTTTGTTTCACAACGTGTAGAAAATAATGATAAGAATAATTCAACAATAATTAATTGTATATCAATTACACAAATTAATAATCAGTCCATCGAAAAAATATTAAATTCTTTTAGTGATGAGCAGTTAGATGAGAGTTCAAAGAAAGAACTAAAAGAGTTAATAAGGGATTTTTCAGAAGTAAAAACAAAAGATGACAAAAAGATACGATTTTCAAAAATTTTGAAATTTCTTGCAGGAAAGTCTGTTGATATCGCAATTGCTATATTACCAATAATTCTTTCGAGTTTATAAGGAGAGTAAAGGAATGTGGAAAAAATGTTTGTTACTTGGGATAGTTCTGTTATCTTTTAAAGCTTATGCTAACAATTCATGGAATGAATTACAATGGGGAATGTCAAGTGAAGAAGTTCTAGAAAAAGTTAATATACAACTAAAATATGAAGATGATTATTTTGAAGTACTGCTATTACCGAAAAATAGTGTTTATCAAAATGAATTTGATGAATTGCTTTTGTTCTGCAAAGAACAAGGAATAGATTTAAAAAAAAAGTTTGGTAGACTTGGTCTAACACGGCGACTCATAAAACTTGAGAATGTCTCATGGAAGGAATATTATACTAGTCATGATATAAGACCAGTTCGTTATACTTTTAAATCTAATAGTATACGGTCACCAGAACAAATACGGGGATCTTTTGAATATATTTATTACATTCCTGATGAACAGATAAATAATTGGGAAACAAAATGTATAAAAGCATTTGATTATTCATATGGCTATTATGAAAGTTTTCCAAGTAAATTCTCTCTTGAAATACAAGCTCTATTTAATTTCTATGAAGATAATTATGAGCATAATTATACAATTGCTGGTGAAACGTATAACGCATACTATACTTTAATAACAAATAATAATGAAACATTCATTTGCGTTGATAGTATTTATTCTGATAACTATGGTACATATAAATATTGGGAAGTAGATCCTTATGATAAGTATGAGAATAAAATACCCGCTACTAAATATTTACGTTCGATAAAAAAAGAATTCAATGAATTCTCACAATCGATGAAGTTGAAAATGAAGCAAGAAGCAGAATTATTGGCTCAAAAAGAAAAAGAAGCTAAAGAAGAACTTGCTCGTCAACAACGTGAACTAGCTTATAAAAATAATCCAGGTCCATTCGGAACTTGGTGGGGCATGAAAAAAGATGATTTACAGTATATAGGAGAATGGGTAGATAATAAAAATTTATATAGATCATCAACAGCAGTGTATAGGTTGTTACAAAAAAAATATGATGAACTATATGAAACGGAAGAAGGTATAACCGAATGGGTTGCATTTGAGCCAGAAAAAAATAGCGATAGAATTATATTATATAATGCTATATTTGATATAAAATTAGGATTGGTACAAGTTATTAGTGTGGCATTCGGAGAAACAATGAATACTTCTAGAGTTAACAATGTACTTCTCCAAAAGAATAACTGTAAGCAGCAATTCGAAAGTATTAAAAGTACATTAATCGATCAATATGGAATTCCTGTAGATAGTAAAGATGAATATGTTTACTGGATTACTGATAAAAATACAAAAATCGAATTAATAAAAACTTTTTCACATTACGATGCATATGATTTTGATGGTCGGATATATGATTTTGTTGCTGATTACGTTTTGCTTGTTTATTCATCTTCTGATTATGACAATACTATGCAAAGAATACAATTATATCGTACTGAAAAAGAAAAAAAACTAAAAGAAAAAGAGGAAGAACAAAACTCATACTTTTAGAGCCAATTCAATTATTACCGCTGTTCCAAAAAAATAAAAAAAGCCGTGCAGTTTATAGCTGTCACGGCTTTTTTTGTTTTTGGCGCAAACCCCGATTTTATTTCATCAGTTCGCGGTATTTCTGTGCGAGACGCTTTGACTTAACCGCCGCAAGACCGCAGTAGTTTGACGGATGCTCAAAGAACTGCGCCGGGTTCGCGACTCCAAGTTTTTCAAGCTGCGCCGTAATATCCTTATATTCCTTCTCGTGAGTTTTAAGCACCTCAAAGAACGTTTTTCCGCTCTGTTCAGCTTCAAGCGTGATTTTGCGGATAATCTCGTGTCCGTCGTTGTAGCCAGCCTCGCCAAGCAGGATATAAGCCGGCTCTGCAAGAACGCCGCCACGCACTTTGCCGCCAGCGTTCTCCAAATTGCGCGCCATGCCTTCTTTGTCCGCCTGCAAGCCTTTTACGACGCTGTTCATTCGTGCAACTGCCATTGTAAAGCCGCTTACGTAATCTGCGATAAACCGCTGGCTTGCGCTGTTCGTAAGGTCGCGCTGATGCTCTGAAATCTGGTCCATGTAGAACGTCATGACGCGCGGACACATCGCTTTCCAAAGTGACTTTACGTGCTCGCTGTTCCACGGATTGCGCTTCTGCGGCATTGTGGAAGACCCTACCTGCGTGGCGGCGAAATACTCGAAAACCTCGCCGATTTCGCTTCTCTGCAAGTTGCGAAGATCGTCCGCAAGGTTCGCGATAATTCCAAACGCAACGTTCATCTCCAAAAGCAGGCGAAGAACGTATTCCGGCTCTACAAGCTGGTTCGAGTATTCTGACGGCGCAAGTCCCAAAAATCCTGTGTAGACGCGCTCCAGTTCCTCCGGGTCTTTTACAATCATGCTTGGGCCGTTGTAGCTTCCTACAGGACCTGCGAGCTTGCCTACAAGCTGCTTTGAAAGCTCTTCAATGCGAAGAATCGACTTTCCAAGGCGTGATACAAACTCCGCGATTGACCAGCCGAACGTAATCGGAACGGCATGCTGTCCGTGCGTGCGTCCAACCTGCGGGGTAGCGCATTCACGCTCTGCAATGTCACAAAGGTAATTTTCAAGCTTTTTAAGTTCTGGAAGCACGACATTCTGCGTCACGTCGCGCATACGGCAGCTTAACGCAGTATCAAGGATGTCAACGCTTGTCGCGCCAAGGTGAATCAGCGGTCCGATATCAGAATCGACTTTTGTTTTCATGACGTTTACGAGCGCGCGGATATTGTGCTTTGTCTTTTCTTCCTCGGCGTAAACTTCCTGCGGGTCGATGTTCGCCGCAACGTCGTCAAGTTTGCGGGCAACGTCGTCGGTGAGCTTGCCGCGCAGCTTAAGGTGAGCTTTTACAAGGGCCGCCTCGCACTTGGCGCAGGAGCGGATAGAAGCTTCCTCTGAAATGTATTTAGAAAGACCGGCGAATGCGTCCGCCTCCGACAAAGAGTATCTGTGGTCGATACAAGAAAGGTTCTCAAAAATGTTACGTGTTTCCATATCGGCATTATAGCGGATTTCCGCACGTTATGGAATATAGGCATGTGGTCGCGTGTTTATGAGGAATGTTCCGGGGCAGGGCAGCACGCCGAAACTGCGCCGCGCCTCTGTGCCGAAAACACGCGGGCAACTATATTTTTGTTATGTCTACAAGGCTTATGTCGTCTTCGGTGAGGCCGCTTGCTAGGCATTCAGCAAGCGCGGTTGCGGTGTCCAGTGCCGTAAGACACTCTATGTCGCGCTCCACGGCATGACGGCGGAATTTTACACTTTCAGAGTCAGGGTCGCGGCCTTTTGCGGACGTTGAAATTACATAAGCGATACGGCCGGAGTCTAGCAGTGTTATTATGTTGTCGTTATGGTTTTCATGGACTTTAGCCACATGAGTCACAGGGAGTCCGCTCCGCTCAATTGTACTGGCGTTTCCGCTCGTGCCGTAGAGCGTAAAACCCAAGTCGTAGAAGCGGCGGGCAAGCTCCGGAAGTTCGGGCAAATCCATTTTTTTGACGCTGAACAAAACGCCGTCCGGGCTTTCGGGGGTGCGCATGAAACTTTGTGTTTCCGGGGGCGTTGCGGGGGTGGCCCCCGCAGAGGGGGTCGCGGAAAACGGCGCTTCAGCGGCGTTTGGAGCGCAGGGGGCATCTGCCCCCTCATTATTCCGTTTCTTCGGGTGAATCATCTTCACGCCAGCCGCAATCATCCCCTTGAAGAGTGCTTCTTCGCGCGTCGGTGCAATTCCCAGAACCTCGCCGGTAGACTTCATTTCTGGACCGAGCGCGGTGTCAACGTCCATAAGTTTTTCAAAGCTGAATACGGGAACTTTTACAGCAAAATAGTTAGGGGTACGGTAAAGTCCCGTACCGAAGCCCATATCGCGGACTTTTTCGCCCATCATGGCACGAGTCGCAAGCTCTACCATCGGAATGCCCGTAACTTTGCTAAGATAAGGCACTGTACGGCTGGAGCGGGGGTTAGCCTCGATAATGTACAAATCAGGCTGGGAACCTGGGGCTGCGTAAATGAGGTACTGGATATTCACAAGGCCTTTGGTGCCGAGCGCGAGCGCAAGGTCGGTGGACTGCTTCACGATTTTCTCTTTGAGCGCGTCGCTTATTGACCAGCTTGGATAAACTGCGATTGAGTCTCCGGAATGGATTCCCGTCCGTTCGATATGCTGCATGATTCCGGGGAGCAGGACATCCTCGCCGTCGCAAATGCCGTCCACCTCCAGCTCTATGCCTTCCATGTATTTGTCTATTAAAACCGGATTCTCTATTTTCTGGCGCAGGATAATCGCCATGTATTCTTTTACGTCGGCAGGTGTGTTCGCAATAATCATGTTCTGTCCGCCAAGAACGTAGCTTGGGCGCAGTAACACAGGATACGTTATGCGCGCGGCTGCTTCCAGAGCTTCTGCTTCGGTGAAAACAGTGACGCCTTTCGGCCTCTTAATGCCGAGCTTGTCGCAAAGCTCCTCGAAACGCTCGCGGTCTTCTGCTAGGTCGATGGAATCCGCGCTTGTGCCCAAAATGCGGATGCCCTGAGAATCAAGGTATTTCGTAAGGTTTATGGCTGTTTGTCCGCCGAATGCCGCTACAACGCCGAGCGGGTTTTCGGTGCGGATAACGTTCATCACGTCGTCGGGGGTGAGCGGTTCAAAGTAAAGTCGGTCGGCGGTGTCAAAGTCGGTACTGACTGTTTCGGGGTTGTTGTTGATAATAGCGACTTCGTAGCCCATCTTTTTTAGGGCGCGGACGCACTGGACGCTCGCGTAGTCGAACTCGATTCCCTGCCCGATGCGGATTGGCCCGGAACCAAGTACGATAATTGTGCCTTTTGATTTTGTAGTATGGGAGGGGGAAGTCCGCTTGAAACTTCGCGCGTTGCGCTCGTTGCGCGATTCCCCCTGCGCTCCCAAGTCCTCGCTCACTTTGTTCGCTTCGGTCTTGTACGCTACCCCCGCTCCTAGAGACCGGTCTCGCAGGGGCTCGACCGAGACTCGCTCAAAACGCTGCGACTCTCGCGTTTTGCCGGCTTCGCCGTCGCTCCCTACCCGCAACGCCCCGTCCTTATTCTCTCTATATAAATCTGCCATACCAACCTCACAAGCCTGAAACAAAAAAAGGCGACACCATCGCTAAGAATAGTGTCGCCTTTGACGCGTTTAATATATCACTTTTGCGTAAGTGTGTGAAGAGCATTTATACGGATTTGTGATGTTCCTTGGCTGTTGTGCGCAGCGGTTGGGGCTGACGTGTTTTGTGAGGATGCGGCGGTTGAGTTCGGCGGTGGGCTGAAGTTGCGTGGCGGTGCGCGGGTGCGGGAACAGCCTCTGCCGCTGAAGTTGCGCGCGCCCAATACAGTGTGGCGGGCTAACGCGCCGCCTTTTTAAACATACAAATAACCCATATATACATCACAGTTTTGGGGAGCATGAGCATTCCCATAAGCGGGATTTTATGAGCCAGCAGTACCACTGGGATATAGAACGCAAATGATAATAGCACTGCAAGATATAAGAGCCGTAACTGTTTGTCGCCTTTAGCGTCTTTAAACCATAGGACAACGGTCATCACCCCGATAATTACGAACGGAATGTTCCGATAAATGCCCCAGCTTACGGGAGAATTCGCAGAAGTCCATGCGTTCTGTGGGAATGCGCAAAGAATGATTCGTACTGTGGCGAGAATCCATATAACTTTTGTTTCGATTTGAACTAGTGCGTTGTGGTATCTGCTTGTTCTTACATACTCCAACAGAAGATAAAATATCGTCATCGTTATTGATGTTACAAGCTTGCCAATTCCGAGCGACGCCGTAAAGTCGCCGGGAAGCCAGTATGCAAGCACTCTTGGAACAAGATGAAAGGCATCGCCGCAGCCAAGAAGAAGCGTCGCCCATCCCATCAGTTTAATGTCTTTTTTTCCGGCAGCTTTCCTTATCAGCACGAAGCCGCTGACTATCGCAAAACAAAGGTAAAATATATCGAAAATGCTTTCCGGCAAAGCTGGCATAAGTTTCATTCTTGCGCCTCCTGTCATGTACAAGCGTATTTTACAGTGATTTTCCAACATTTGCAAATATTGCGGCGCAATCGCTTGCTTTTGAGGGGGTAAATACGCATAATCGAAAAAGAGGAAAGTGTTTCCGCACCGCTTTAGGAGAGTTTGACAAGATGAAATACCACAAGAAAATAACATTGAAAGACGGCAGAGAATGCTGCCTTAGAAACGCAACGGAAAAAGATGGTGCGGCTGTGCTTGAAAACTTCCTTTTGACGCATGAGCAAACTGATTTTCTGCTGTCTTATCCTGATGAAAACACAAAGACGGTTGAATCAGAAGCGGAATTCCTAAAAAGTAGGACAGAAAGCTTTGATGAGATCGAGATTCTTGCGGAGATTGACGGAAAAGTTGTTGGTCTGGCGGGAATAGGGTGCATGGGAAGGCTGTTCAAACTGAATCACCGCGCGGAATTCGGTGTTAGTGTGGACAAAAACTACTGGCGGCTTGGAATTGGCCGTGTACTTACGGAAGCTTGTATTGAGTGCGCAAGAAAAGCTGGGTATGTGCAAGTGGAGCTTGACGTTATCGCGGATAATGAGCACGCGATTTCTCTATATAAAAGCATTGGTTTTGTTGAGTACGGCAGAAATCCTAAGGGATTCCGCTCCCGATTCTCCGGGTTTCAGGAGCTTATCCTTATGCGGCTGGAGCTTTTGTAAAAGCGCGCGGACTGTAATCCGTGGCTGAAGGCACCCGCGGCTGGTGGCGAAATTCTGCGAGACACTCGTTATTTCCTGCTTGCAACATAATCGCGTTCCTTATATGCTTTGCAGTAACTTTATGAAACAGACTATTAAGAATGCTTTTATATCGACGGTGCCGGTGCTCGCCGGTTATATCTTCCTCGGTATAGCTTTCGGATTGCTTATGAACTCAAAGGGGTTTGGGCTGCCATGGGTTCTTTGTATGAGTGTCTTTATTTTTGCCGGTTCAATGCAATTCGTCGCCGTCGATCTTATTAGCGGAGGCGTGGTGTCTCTGCTGACAGTCGCCCTTACAACGGTTATGGTGAACGCTCGCCACATCTTTTACGGAATTTCCATGCTGGACCGTTACAAAAAAGCTGGTCCTCGTAAGCCTTACCTGATTTTTACCCTCACCGACGAGACATATTCCCTTGTTTGTAACGGCTATAATTCCCCGAATGCTGATCCTGTCCATGAGTACGATTATTATTTTTTCGTCTCTCTTTTTGATCACTGCTGGTGGGTTACAGGGGGTGTAATCGGTTCTGTCCTTGGGGAGCTTCTTCCTTTTAATATCGTAGGAATCGATTTTGCGCTTACTGCGCTTTTCGTGACGGTCTTCTGCGACCAGTGGATTCACTCCGATACTCATTTTTATGCGGTGACTGGCGTACTCTCATCGGTTCTTTGTCTTTTAGTTTTTGGCGCGGATAATTTTTTAATTCCCGCGATGATTTTGATTTTCGCCGTTCTTTCCGTCTACAAACTGGTGCAAAAAAAGAAGCCGGGAAATGCTGAAGCCGGGCCTGTTGTCGGGGACTCTGATTCGGAGGGTGTTGATGTCTAGAACACTCATAGCGATAATCATCATGGCGGTGGTTACAGCCTTGCTCCGGTTTTTACCGTTCATGATTTTCCGCAGCGACAAAAAAACTCCCGATTTTATTATGTACCTTGGAAAAGCTCTTCCGTTCGCGATTATGGGAATGCTCGTCGTATATTGCCTTAAATCTGTTGATTTTCTAGGCCGCACTGAAAGCACAAGTTTTATCACCAGTCACGGAATCCCAGAGATAATCTCAATCCTGTTGATAGCCCTTGTGCATCGGTGGAAGAAAAACTCAATTCTCAGCATCCTTTCTGGTACAGTCTGCTATGTGCTGATAGTGAATTTACTGTAGAGTTTCTTATAACTCTATCTCGTCTTTGAGCTCCGCGAAAGGACCGGGGATAACGTGCGTTCCTCGGTGGTTGCCAAAGTAATCCTCGTTAAAGATTATGTCGCTTTCATCGCGGTTTTCAAAACGCTGTTCTGGCTCGAATGCATAACCCAAAACGTCCGTGGAAATTACACCCGTAGTGTAGTCGCCCAAGAACTGTGAAAGATTGTTCTTAAGAACTCCGTCTTTCAAACTGATTTTAACCTTGCCTTTTCCAACAAGATTATCTTTTTCGTGCTTGCAAACCGTAGCACCGTTGAAGTAAGCGTTTCCGCCGACCCATACAGGCAAGTGCCCAAAATGATATTTTGCAAGTGCGCCCATATCGGGTTCTTTTCCCATCATAAAGTTTGCAATCCATTCGTCGTATGTCGGGAAAATGTCGAATGGTGAAGTTCCTACAACTTCGTAGTCCGTTGATTCTGCCGTCCTTTTTTTGTCCTTTACAGCGCAGTTTTGTACGAAGATGTTGTTGTAGATTCTGTCATCGCCGTGCAGTATCGTCATGAAGCCGGCTACTTCGGTGCGGTGCCGTATGTGGTAAGGCGTGTATCGTGGTTCCCTCTGGTCGTTAACAATGCTGTCCACGCCGGAGTTTATAAGACTGAACGAGCCTAAAATCAGGTTGTGTACAACAGCGATTCCCTCGCTTGGAATTGTGATGGCGACTTTGGAAAGAAGCATGTTGTTGTCGATGATTGTTGGACCGTGACCGACTTCGATAAACACATCGGCAGAGAACATTGCGCCTTTTGCCTGTTCAAGCCCATCTGGTCTTGCGTTGTTGTACATCAGGTTCTGTGTGATTCTTGCGCCCTGTGCTTCCCAGTCGAGCCAAACCCCGATTATTGAGTCGTGTATGTGGTTTCTTTGAATCAAAACGTCTATTCCGGCGTGGAGCTTGATTCCGGCTGTCTCCGCACCGCCAAGCTGCTGTGAGTTACAAATGTGATGGATGTGGCAGTCTTCGATTGTGGAGAAAACCGCGCCCATGCGTCCTACAATGCCTGTCTGCTCGCAGTGATGAATGTGGCAGCGCCGTACCATGTGAGAGCCGACTTTTTCTTTTACCCAGCCGTGGTACTGTCCGCGGCAGACGGTATCTCGCTCCATCTGCGTGGGGCTTTTAAGGTGTTTTGTGTAGAAGTACATGTCGTTTTCTTCATCGCGGTATTTTCCGAGCGAGATACCGCAGCACCGGCTGTTGCATACTTCAAGGTTTTCGAAAATCCAGCCTTTGCTCCAGTGTGGGCCGATAAGACCATCCTGATACGACGCAGGCGGTGCCCAAGTCGTGGCTCCGTTACAGATTTTGAAACCGTCCACAGTTATGTAGTTGAGTCCGTTTTCTTCCGGCATAAAGCAGTTACGGCGTGCAAGAATCTCCACATCCTGCTTGTTCGGGTCTAACCCTTTGAAGTTGCAGTAGAAAACAGTGAAGCGTCCTGTTTTTATCTCTTTTGCCTGTGCGTTGACAACATATTCTGATTTTCCGCCGCAGTCGTTGTATTGCGGGGCAGGGGCTTCTCCTTCCTGCTCGCAGTACCATTTGTATTCAGATTCTTTTTGATTCCATGCGCATGGGTCCGCTTTTCCTTCAAGACATTCTTCAAGCGTTGTCGTTTCGTACATCATGAGTCCGTTAAGCACGACTGAACCAGTGTGGCGTACAGTCGGCGCAAAGTACCAGTCGCCGCAGACGTATGTTGTGTAAGGGTTGTAGCCGCCGAAAATGCCATTGTCAACTTTCGCTGTCCATACATCGCCCTTGAACTTTTTCCAGCCTTTAAGTGCTTCTGAACCAGTGATTACAGCGCCAAGCGGTTTTTCAGACCTGTATGTAATCCTGTTCTCTTCTGTTCCACCGAAACGCGGAATAACTTTCTCGCGGTATATTCCGGGCTTAACGATAATCTCGTCTCCCGCACGTGCAATAGATGCTGCTTCGTTTATAGTCTTGAAAGGATAGTCTTTTGAACCGTTTCCATTTTTTTTCGCTTTTGCGTTAACGTAATAAATCATCTAGATAACCTCCGTTACGAATAGTTTGCTTTTTTACCAGATTCTGTATCTGCCGGAGAGGGCGAGGAGCGCGAATAAGTAAAGGCAATTGTCGTAGTAGCGTCTTACACCTTTTCGTAAAGGCTGATTCCAAAACCATTCCACCCATTTTGCGGCTGTCTCGAAGTCACTTCCTTTTTCGGTGCTGTACGGGATTGCCAGCGCGCTCTGAGCCATAGTGGAAAGAAGTCCCAGCGGATGAAGAACAGGTCTTTGAAGCGGTGTACCGTCTGTTTTGTATTCACAGCGGACTGCTTCCAAATCTGTTCCGAAAAAGCGCATCATCCTGATAGGTACACTGAACTGACCCCTGTCGTCGTTCCACCATTCTGCATCAAGTCCGATATTTGCAGCCGTTCGGTATGCGTCACTGAAGAAGTTGCCGAAGTTTCCCCACGGAAAATCTTTTGTCATAGGCGAGCCGTCAAAGTTTGCGTACTCAGCGTTGAGTCCTGTTTCTTTGTGGCAGGCTTTCACAAGATATTCGCGGCTCGCGACGGCAGCTTTTTTCCAGAAGGGTCTGTCCTCTTCGTCAGCCCAAAGTGCGAAAAGCTCATAGAAATGCGGCAGATGATATGATGGGTCGGTGAAGTCGCTTCCCGGCACAAAAAGAATATTCGCATTCTCTTTGTTCCACATGGCAGCTCCAGGACGGCCGTTTTCGCCTTTGTGAAGACACGCTCTTAAGATTTGTCTAGCTTCTTTGCTGTACTCAAAGATTCCTTCGCCGTCGCCCCATCTGTGGGAAGCAAAGAACAGTGCCATTGCAAAGAATTCCTCGCCGTCCGGTGCGGGACTTTCAGCGTTTCTTGTACCATCAGTTTTGCATGACCAGGCGAAATATCCTTCGTTCTCGCCTGATTCCATGTACATGTATGTTTTTGCCCATTTCCATATGCGGTCGAACTCTTCCTTTTTGTCGAGCTGTACGCACATCATCATGCCGTATGACATGCCTTCCGTCCTGGCATCGTTGTTGCCGGTGTCTTCAAGGTAGCCCATATCCGCGCCTGCTTCGTGGTAAATACGCTCGTTCTCGTCGTAGAAAAAACTGTCGAAAGCCTCTTCTATCTTTTTGTTGATAGCTTCATCGCTTTTTCCAATCTCTTTGAAAATGTTCCTGTAGCTTCTTTTATCCATTCCCGTGGATCTCCCTGATTTTTTAGATGCAGATTCATAGATGCTCAGACTAATTTTCAGGTAGGTGTCGGCGTCCGTCAATCGAGTGAAATCCGTATGTTGCGGACTCCCGGAGAGAGCTGTCGCATCGGTGCAAAATCTGCGAAGTGTTTCCTATGTGCCGTGCCTGCCGAGTGATTCACACTTCGGTGAATCTGCCGCACATTTTTCTAGTAACCGAGCCCTTTATCCACGATATAGTGGAGAGATTTTCCGGCGGCGAAATTCCTAAGATCTTCCAAAAACATCTCAACGTTCTTGTCTTTTGTGTATGGGAGTGTCATGTTGCCCGCCACATGCGGCGTTATAACGAGATTTTTCATTTTCCAAAGACGGCTTTCGTTTGGCAGCGGCTCCTTCTGATATACGTCAAGGGCAGCTCCCGCGATATGTCCGCTTTCAAGGTTGTCTGCAAGAGCCTCTTCATCGATTGCAGAACCGCGTCCTACGTTTATGACGTAAGCTCCATCTGGCAGGAGTGCGAACCGCTCACAGGAGAGAATGTTCTTTGTCTCAGGCGTGGCAGGAATACACATGGCCAGAAGCTCTGTCTGCGGCAGTACCGAGTCGAACTGGCTTACCGGAAGAACCTTGTCATAAATTGTTTCGCGGCTTTTTCCGCTGCGGTTCACTCCGATTATGTTCGCCGGCTCAAAAGCCCGTGCCCGCTTTGCGAAAGTCGTTCCGATATCGCCTGTTCCAAGCACCGTTATGCGGCAATCTTTCAGTGATTTTTGTGGGCGCGGAGAAAGCCATTTTCCGTTCCGGGTCTCGTCAAAAAACTCGTTGAGCCGCCGAAGCATCACTATGGCAACTGCAATCATGTGCTCTGCTATGGAAACGCCGTAAGCACCCGCAGCGTTAGAGAGTAAGCAGTCTTCGTTAGCGAAGTATCCCGGTACCATAAGAGAATCGACACCTGCCCATGGAACGCAAAGCCACTTAAGGTTTTTGCTTGTTTTCACGATTGATGGCGCGAATCCGTAGATGATATCAGCATCAAAATCGCTCTGGGGGATGTCCGCCTCTGTAGTATAGAAAGCGACAGAAGCACCAAGCTCCGCCGCTGTAGTCTTTATAAGGTCGATATGCTTTTTTTCAAGCATATTGTTTATAACGAGAATTTTCATAAGGGCATTATAACATATGAGCAGAAAAAATCCCAAAGATATGGTATAATATCCGCAGGTGGAAAAATGGCAAAACAGAAGAAACAGATAAGTTTTGATTTTGACTCCTATATCCGCGAGGGCGAACCAGACAGAAAAGAAAAAAGCATTGCCTGGTCAATCGCTACAGGCTTGCAACAGGTTGATGGACTTACGCCTTCTGCCTATTTATATGAAATTGCAAAGCGGAATATTGAAGGCGAGATTTCAATTGAAGAAGCAAAAAAACTTATAGACTCTTATTATGAATCAAAAACTGCTCGTACAGATGATGAGAATGATACAGAAGAAGCGGATAAAGTTTCGGCTCGAATAGTACAGATACTTCGTGATAAGACATTTAATTTCTCGCCAGCAAGCTATATCCATATTCATGGGAAAATTTTTGAAGGTGTTTTCAAATTTGCAGGAAAAGTTCGCACCTACAACATTACAAAAAAAGAATGGGTATTGAATGGAGATACTGTTTATTATTCCGATTGGGAAATGATAAAACAAACTCTTGATTACGATTTTTCTCAAGAAGCCAATGTAGACTACAATATCTTCTCGCCGGAAGAAGCTGTTAAACACTTTACAAGATTTATAGCCAATCTGTGGCAAATTCATGCATTTGGCGAAGGTAATACAAGAACAACTGCGGTTTTTGCAATTAAGTATCTGCGGAAATTGGGATATGCTACTGACAATGAGATTTTTGAAAAACACAGCTGGTATTTTCGAAATGCCTTAGTCCGCGCGAATTATTCAAATGGCTCAAAAGGGATTTATATGAACATTGAGTATTTGGAACGATTCTTTCGTAACATAATGCTCGGCGAAAATAACGAACTCAAAAACAGATATACCCATATTGATTATGATGCGTACATGAAAAATCAGCCTGTAAACGATACTGTAAAGATTACTCAAAAGATAACTGTAAAGATTACTGTAAATCAACAAAAAATAATTGATGCGATTAAAGAAAATCAATTTATTACACAAGATGAATTATCAACAATTGTTGGAATTGCGCGCCTTAATATCAATAAAAACATGAAAAAATTGCAGGAACAAGGAATCATTAAACGAGTAGGTGCTGACAAAAACGGACACTGGGAGGTGATTGAATGACAAAAGAAATTGTAGCTTTTGACAATCAACACCCCCGATACGAGAACTAATCCCTTAAAATCCTAAGTTGTCGTTTACAAGGATTACGTGAATCCTGTCTTTGTGCCGAGAGAATCTTGTTATAAGAATCTGGCAGCAAATTGTGTCAGGAGATTTGCAGTTCATGCATGAACCTGTCTTTGAGCATGGTGTTGAAAGTCCGAATCTTTGTGCGTTTATCGGGGCGGCTACGTTTCTTGCTCTTTTCATCGCGCTGTCTACATCGGCGCAAATCTTGTTCATTCCCACAATGAAAACGACTTTTTTTGGTCCCTGCGCAATAGCCGAGACTCTGTTAGAGTTTCCGTCCACGTTTATGAGCACGCCGTCTTCTGTCATTGCGTTTGCGCTTGAAAGAAAAACATCTGCGTCGTAAGCGGCGAGCATGGCGGCTCTTTTGTCTTCATACGTATCTCTGTCAAGGAATTTGTAGTTGCCATTTTTCAGGGCATCGGCAAGACCTATCTCATGAACGCTCATAGCACCGCCCATTGTGATAGTGCTTCCTTCCGGGATGATTTCCAGAGCTTTTTTCAAAGCCTCTTCTTTGCTTGCGGCATAATAGCCACTCATATTTCTGGACTCAAGCCCTTTGATAACTTTTGAAGCCAAAAGCTCGTTTCTTTTTACGATGATTTCGTTCATAAGCGCACCTCTTTCTTCATGTATAACACAAAACGCGAACAAATACTACGTTATTTTTGCGCGACTTTTTGCTCTTCAAGATACGCAGCAGCCTCGTTCTCGCCGACAATTCCGTCCGCTGTACAGCTCGTAGAATAAAAGTACGGGGTTTCCGCAGCGAATTCTCCGGCGCATGTGTCTACCATTTTGAAGCTGCACGGCGGATAAAGCAAGTTGCCCCGTCCTGTGTCAGCCGCAACGCCCCCATGCTTCTCCCTCTGAACGATTTTCTCAATTTTCCACAAGAACCATCTGTCTATTTTCGTGATGCTATGAATCTGCTCCACGTCCATAAGATTGCGCTTAAGCGCCTGGTAAATCGCAAAAATCCGCTGGTCGGTGCATTGCCCGACGCGCGTAATAATCTTGTCGTCGCTTTCACGCGCGAATACAGGCAAATCAAGCGACGATGTCTTCAGCTCCGCACCGCGCACGGCTTTAAGCAAAGCTTCCTCAAAACTCTGGCCGATTGCCATAACTTCGCCTGTCGCCTTCATCTGCGTGCCGAGCTTCCGCGCCGCATAAACAAACTTGTCAAACGGGAATTTCGGCATTTTAACAACGACATAATCAAGAACAGGCTCAAAGCACGCAGCCGTCTTTTTCGTTACAAAGTTTGGAATCTCGTCCAGTGTAAAGCCTACGGCAATAAGAGCGGCGACTTTCGCAATAGGATACCCCGTCGCCTTGCTCGCCAAAGCCGAGGAGCGCGAAACACGCGGGTTTACCTCTATTACAGCGTATTCAAAACTGTCCGGATTCAGCGCGAACTGACAGTTACAGCCGCCTTCAATCTTGAGCTCACTAATTATGTTTAGTGCAGCGGTGCGGAGCATCTGATACTCCTTATCCGCAAGTGTCAGCGTCGGTGCGACGACAATCGAGTCTCCTGTGTGAACTCCGACCGGATCGACGTTTTCCATAGAGCAGACTGTTATAACGTTTCCGGTACTGTCCCGCATCACCTCAAACTCAATTTCTTTCCAGCCGGCAATGCATTTTTCTACAAGAATCTGATGAATAGGCGAACGATGCAAGCCATTCCGCACAATTTCGTCAAGTTCTGCTTCTGTACGGCATATACCGCCGCCGGTGCCGCCCAAAGTAAACGCCGGCCTGATAATTGCCGGCAGCCCGATTTCGTTGTGCACAAAATCGACCGCATCCTCATACGTCGTAACAACTTTTGACGGAATTACCGGCTCCCCGATTTTTTCCATCATGTCCTTAAAAAGCTGGCGGTCCTCAGCTTTGTCTATTGTTTCAGGAACGGCTCCCAAAAGTTGAACGCCATGCGACTCCAGAAAACCTGATTTTGCAAGCTCCATGCTCAATGTAAGCCCCGTCTGCCCGCCAAGCGTTGAAAGAAGCGAATCAGGCTTTTCTTTCTCAATAATCCGCTCCACAGTCCGCAGCGTAAGCGGCTCAATGTATATTTCGTCAGCCATGCTCTTGTCCGTCATGAGCGTTGCCGGATTAGAGTTCACAAGGCACACTTCAAGCCCCACGCTTTTAAGCGCACGGCACGCCTGGTTTCCTGCGTAGTCAAATTCCGCTGCCTGCCCGATGATAATCGGTCCCGAGCCAATAATCATAACTTTGTGAATATTACTGTTTAATGGCATTTTAGCTCCTTCGTAGGGGGAAGTCTCCCCCTCGGCGGCACAAGGTTGCCGCCTACCCCCTCTGCGGGGGCAATGCTTTCTGTTGTCGCCCCCGCAACGCCCCCAGGTTTTTTGCACAAAAAAAGCGACACCATCACCCAAGATAGTGTCGCCTTTGACTGAATTAACTATAGCGAAATCACTTTTTTTTGTAAAGGTCAATCATCGCTTTTATTCGTTTTGCAGGACGCGTAAGTTCTACCATGCTTTCGCCTTTGTTCAGCGTATCGATTATCGCGGCGATGTAACGGTTCATGCCCACCGAGAAATACCACGGTTTTTCAAGCAGTTCCGGCTTTTGGTAAATCAGGTTCGTTGTGAAAATGCGGTCAAACATGCCCTTGCTATAAGCCTCGTCGAACTTTTCGAAACCGTGTGTAAAAAGCCCGAAAGTACTGAAAACAAAGACGCGTTTTGCGCCCATCGACTTTAGCTTTGACGCAGTATCGACCATACTTCCGCCTGACGCTATCATATCGTCTATGACGATAACGTCTTTGCCTTCAACGGACTCGCCGCAAAAGTCGTGGGCAACGATTGGGTTTACGCCGTTGACGATTGTCGCATAGTCCCGCCGTTTGTAGAACATTCCAAGGTTAACGCCGAAAAGAGAAGCCATAAAAACGACTCGCTGTGTCGCGCCTTCATCCGGGGAGATAAACATCATGTGGTCGGAATCAAGCTGCAAGTCTTCGTATTCCGTCAATAAGGCCTGTGTAAACTGGAGCGCGGGAGAAATATCCTCAAAGCCGCTCATCGGAATTGCGTTCTGGACGCGCGGATCGTGCGCATCGAACGTAATCACGTCATGTACGCCGATGCTCTCCAGTTCGCGGAGCATTACGGCGCAGTCAAGGCTTTCGCGTCCGGTGCGGCGGTGCTGACGGCTTTCGTACAGGAACGGCATGACAACTGTAATGCGGCTTGCTCTTCCGTCAACGGCAGCAATAATGCGTTTTAAGTCCTGATAGTGGTCGTCCGGCGACATTCTGTTCGCAGAACCGTCCATAGTGTATGTGACGGAAGAGTTGCACACATCAACAAGAATGTACAAGTCGCGGTCGCGGACACTCTCTTTTATAAGACCTTTCGCTTCGCCGCTTCCAAAGCGCGGACATTGAGCCGGTATAAGAAAGTGCTCACCGCCGCGCCATTCAGAAAGTATTGCGTCTATTTTTTCACCCGCTTTTTGCGCCGACTCCAACGCGATTATTCCAAGTTTCCCTGCCATAGTTGCTCCTGTAAGCGAATTTCGTCTTATTCGATTGTAAGAATGTCCGAAAATCCTGTGACCTCAAACACTTCTACAACTTCTTCCGAGACGTTTTTCAAAACCATCTTTCCCTGCGCGTTCATCTTCTTCTGTGGACAAGGTTTTGCCTTTGTTTTCGCCGATTAAAACTTCTCCGGTGTCAGAAATAATGCCGTAAATCAGGTTACTGTCCACCCTAAGGTTTTTCTCGCCCGCCAAAAAGTTTTCTTGTATCGTCGCAAAGTTGTTTTGGAGTGTTGCTTTGCCATTCTGATAGGCAGACTGGGTTTGAAGCAGGAATGTAAAGACAAAGCTTCCAAGTATGACGATTGATGTAATGATGAAAAGCCACTTTTGGAATTTACGCGACAGCGGAATTTCATCTTCTCTTACTTTTTTAAACGGGTTCGTCCATTCCCCTGTGAAAATTTGAATAAGTATTGATGAAACTGCAAGCCCAATGCCATACAGATAAGCACCACGCCGAAAACGGGATAAAGCTTTCCGATAACCTTATCGATTGGTAAAAGCGTGGCAAGCACGTAGTAGACGATGATTACGATAATCCAAAAAGTTGTGTTGAGCGATTCGGGGGTAAGCCTTGCAATTAAAGACGCGGGGCTGCTGATAAAGACAGTTCCCGTAAGCAGCAGAAGAAGCACCGAGAAAACGCGCATAAGCCATAGCGCGCCTTTCCCAAGATAGATACCGGAAAGCTCTGCGATAGATTTGCCGTCATTGCGCTCGGAAATCATTCCAACCATGTAGTCGTGAACGCCACCGCCAAGAATTGAGCCAAGTATAATCCAGATAAAGACAATCGGACCGAAGCATGCGCCCATGAGCGCACCGAAAATTGGACCTGTGCCTGCAATGTTCAGAAGTTGGATAAGGAACGCCTTCCAAGTTTTAAGCGGAATATAATCAACGCCATCATTTATTTTGTTTGCCGGAGTTTCTCGCTGGTCGGGCTTGAAAACGCCGTCAACGAGCTTGCCGTAGAAGAGATAACCTAAAATCAACACTAAAAATGAAATTAAAAGCGATATCATTGATAAAGGATATTTTATCATGGGGATAATGGAGATGCGAGAAAAATATTGCGAAAAATCGCTTTTTTCAACAGAAAAATATTTAAGTTGATTGCAGCATGCGCTGGTGTGCCGGACTTCATAATAAAAAAGTTGACAAGAAATTCTGTGTGGGGTTACAATTTTATATGGAATCTAAATTTAAAGATTCCAAAAGGAGTTTATATGAATCATTTTAATTTGATGAAAAAGGGCTTATTTGTGCTTTTCGTTTTGATCGCTGCAAGCTTATTCTTCTCGTGTGGAGATCCCGTTAACACACCTGCACCGGCATCTGCACCGGATGCCTCAGAAGTTCTGCCAGGAACATCTTGGACGTTTGTAAAAGAGTTCACGGCACAAGATCTTTATGATATGGGAGCAGTTGGAACAACTAGTAACTATTATTCCGACTATTTGAGTGAACTTACAATAACTTATAAGTTTTATTTCAAAGCAGATGGAAAAGCTTACTTTGAGGGTGATTTTGATAATGATTTTATAGAACAGGCTGCTCAACAAGACCAATCGACATGTAATACTATCGACGCAATTCTGGAAAATACTCTTTCAAGACGATCGTTCACTTGGGATGTATCAGAAAGCGATACAAGTAAAATTACAGGAACGATAACGATTAGCGGAACTGATTATGATATTTCAGGAGAACTTGAGGACGGAAAACTGAATGTAACATATTCAGAAGACTTGGCTGCTATGTCTTTCCTCTGTGCTACCGATGATCCGGAAGAAACAGCAATCGAATGTGACCAGAGTTATATCGCAAAATATGATGATATTATGATTTTATTCGGAGTCACGGCAGAAGAATTTACTAGTATGGGGCAGGCATTTACTGTTACTACTGATTATACCCTTTCTGGTAAAGTTATCAACTTTACAGATTCTGGTTTCGACATTCTTCTTCCTATGCTTGGTAATGCTACAGCGATTATAGTCTATAATAACGAGTTAGTAATGCCATTACCATCAAGTTTGTACAGTATAGAAGGGGATACTATTACTTTTACAGGTGATTTAATGGGTCTAAGTTTTGAGATACCAACACATTGTTCTCTTTCGCATGATAATAAAATTATAACCCTTACAACTGCAGGTGCTCAATTGATGTTTTTGATTTAATCCTACTTAGGGCTGATTCTTAACTAATCAAACGGACTTCTGCGTTGCGGA
>JAEEGK010006865.1_pt1 | contig 27254 bp, 18 predicted proteins | sample 8958771 | NCBI WGS metagenome assembly JAEEGK01 (sample SAMN16246547, study PRJNA631951) | gut metagenome | biome: gut microbiome; feature: rumen; material: SC-attached | host: Bos | place: Iran: Karaj | collected 2018-10 | reverse complement strand
ACCAACACCACTATTATGTACAGTCTGCTGTTGTCCTGCACCTCCATTTTCATTGACGTACCGAGCCTGTCCATCGCCACTGCCAGGAGAGCGTAACCACCATGTTCCGATATTATCTGCATTTTGCAAGGCACCTACGATGCCAGCGAGATTATCTCCTGTGGCTCTTGCAAAATCAGTAGTATGTCGTATTCCAGAGCCAGCTGCGTTAAACCCATAATCACTTGACGAAGCTTCTTCAGTACTCAACAAGAATACCTTGTTGTTTGCTATCTCATTACTGTCTACCGTCACCGTCGTATTCACAATTTGGCTCTGTGCAGAACTCGTGAACGAAGTCTGTAAGAAACCTTTTTCAACGAAATCATTGCATTCCGCATTTTTGTCATATTTTATTCCATTCAGATACGCCCTGACTCTACTATGTTCGTAATTATTCGCGTGAACAGCACCGTTTAAGTGATCTTGTGAACTATTATAAAATTTAATACTATAAAGTATATTTTCCGCGAGCAGAAGCTTCTTTCCTGTTCCGTTGTAATTTGTCGTAAGTACGCGCCACTTTATCGGCTCTACTTTGAAGTATTTGTAGCTTGTGCCGCCCTGAGCGACAGTCGTTCCGTCGCTGTACGTGTAGTCAGCTGCATAAGCGTATTCCGTTTGCTTAACGTACCATGCGCCATCGCTTCCAAAATAATATGTGAACGCACCCATTTCCTTGGTAATATTTTCATCAACTGTTACTCCAGAAGCAATTACCGTCTGTGGATAATCGCCAAAGTACATGTATGTTGCGTCTGTGCCGGCTGTTCCGTTTGTACCAGATGGAAGAGTCGTCGGCGTTTCATGAGAACACCATGCTGTGCGTACTACGCGGAAACCGTCACCGGCACCATGTTCAGATGGGGTACACGCCATGCCCATGTAATCAAGTTTACAATAACCATCCGCTCTCCAATAATTTCCACCACGAGCATAACGTTGATTACCACCATTTGAATCCCAGCACCACTCCCAGACATTTCCACCCATATCGTATATTCCAAGAGCATTCGGGGCTTTTTTCTTTACTTCGTGCGTTTTTCCGCCGTCTTCCGGAGTGACACCATACCAAGCCACAGCACTCGCTGAATCGCTACCGCTGTATGTGTATTGCGTTCCTGTCAGTCCGTTACCACCGCGGGCTGCGTACTCCCATTCCGCAATAGTAGGCAGACGGTAGCCGCCCGCGTTAAAATCGCATGTAACTGCATTCCATGCAGCGTAATTCGTATGAGTCGCTGAATCCGGAACTTCACCCCAGCTATCAGGATTCGTTGAATTATTTATCATGTAGCACGGAGTGAGCCCTTCCGCAATACTACGCTTATTGCAATAAACAAGCGCAGTATACCAGCTCACTTGCTCAACAGGGCGATTCTTCTGTTTTTCATTTTCCGACGGTTCTTGTCCACTTGAACCATCATTAAAGCTTGTATTTTTTCCCATGACAGCTGCGAACTCAGTTTGTGTAACTTCATGGTCACACACTAGCAGATTCGGAATTGCAATCGTGCTGCTTCCGTTAAACACTTGCGAACCTGAGACTGCACCACTGATTGTTGCACCGGCTACGGCGACAAAACCTTGTGCCGAAAGCGTATTTGAGTTTCCTACAAGCGTAAAGTCTTTATCATAGCCAACGCCGTTTACTACAGCTGTAGCATGGAGCGTGTACGTAACACCGTCAAAAATCACAAGGTTGGACGGAATTCTAACCGCGCCGTAGCCAACAAGAGACGCTCCTTGCAGTGTGGCAATAGAATCGCCGTAGCAAAGAAGCTCAAAATTCCATGTTATGTCGTTTGCAGCCGGAATAACTGTTGTACCGCCATTTTTGACGGTGGCCGTAACTGTAACAATTGAACCCGGTACAACGGTGTCATCTTCGCACGAAAGCGTAACGGTGTAGTCAAAAACGTCGCTTATATTGCCGCCGCTTGCTTCAAGGACTGCCTCTCCGGGGTTCGTGCCTGTTCCGGCAAGAACCGCGTAGCCTTCGTCACTGGTGAATATATCGCTGATTTGAGCGTCCGTAAGCCCGCTGTCACCCAATCCATTAGTGATGACAACCTGCGAACCGTAACTAGGCTTATTCACTGTCGTAACGCCGATTTTGCTTGCTGGGTCGAGTGCGTCGATGATGTTTATTGTATTGCCGGACGACAGGTAAACGTTGTCTGCTTGTGCGTCTGTGCCGGAGACCTCTTTCGTATTGCCCGTAATGTTGACTTTACCCTTTACGTTGAGTGTACCAAGGTTGTATACGCCTCCACCATTACTACCAGCTTTCGTAACTTTATTTCCCGTAACGGTGCAGTTTGAAAGCGTTACTTCAGAATTGTTGTATATGTAGATTCCTGCGCCAAAGCCTTCACTTACGCCGCCTCTTATCGTAAGATTTTCGAGTGTGACTGGAACAGAAGTTGAATTATTAAAAACCGAGCCATTTTCGCCAGTACCATTCAGCGTTACGGAATTCCGCATCGGACGGATAGTAACAGAGGATACTTTGCCGGCGATTCCTCCGGTAGGGCTTTCGTCTACCTTAACACCCATGGTAACTTTCTCTGTAATGTCGGACATTAGCCAAATAGTATACGCCTCGCCTTTACCTGTAACGCAAATGTGCTTCAAAGCCGCTTCTATTGTCGCAAGCGGTGCGTACGGAGAGCCGCTGTTGTTGTCGTTTCCAGCCGGGGTGCTTGTCGTAGAAGCAACAAATAAGTTCGTAAGTTTGAAGCTGTCTATAAGTGCTTGCGTGACAGTGAATGTTCCGTTATTTATGGGGCTGTTCGCGCCACCGCCATCCCAGACGCTTGTAGTCATGTAGTCATAAACGCTTATTTCCTGCATCGTGGCGTACACGAGTATGCCGCTTTTTTTGAAGCTTATTGTAACTGAATAAACGCCGCTCTTTATACTGTCTGTGTTTATGCCGCTCGTTGAAACGGATACGGCTGCGGCGTTCCATGCAGCTTTTTGTTCCGTGCTTACAGGCTCTGCAGAAACACTGTCATAAAGCTCGCCGGTTGGCATAGCAAAAGTCAGATTGATTTTTCCGGTACCGTTTGCATTAATGGTCGGCCTGATTTCTATGATGATTCCGGCATTTACTTCGGTCAGAGCTTGAGTAAAGGTATATGTGCCTTCCATCACTTTTACGTAGTCGGTGTCGCCGGTTTCTTTTTTCTGCAGCTCTACTTTTATTGTCCAGATTTTGCCGAGCGTTAGCGGTATGGCAAATGTATTGTCAGAGGTGTTTCCATTGCCTGTGGTGCTGGAACCATCCGTGGCAGTTGCCGTTACGACATACTGTTTGTCTGGATAATCGTACGACGGCTTAGCCGAGCGGCTTTGTGTCCTTGTTCCATCGTACGGATTACTAATTGTACCGGTAATTATTATGGTTCTATTGCCGTTACTAGCAGGTATTTCTGTCACGCTAGACGGATTATTATTTGTTGTTACGTCAGAAAATAAGTTATCGCAAGAAAATGTTGTAAAAAATGCACATAATAAAATTGTAATTAAAGCTATTACTTTTATGTTTAGCATCGTTTTTGTTTTCATATATTTATTGTAGCACGGAAAATACTCGATTTCAATGTTCAGTAAAAAAAGCTATAAACCGGATTGAATTGCCACACGGATTGTGAATTGCTAACGCAATTCGGAGGATCGCTCCCTAACTTGAACAAAAATCTTTATATGATTATTATACATACATTATGTTAGACTATAAGTTTATTAAGGATAACCTTGATGCGGTCAAGGCAAACATAAAAAACCGCAACATGACTGCCGACGCAGACGAAGTTGTACGCCTTTACAACAAACGCACTGAGCTTGTTACTGCTTTGCAGGAGCTTCAGACAAAACGCAACGAAAACGCGAAATCGATGAAGGGAAAACTCCCGGATGATGAACGCAAACGCCTTATAGAAGAAGGAAAGGCTCTTAAAGAGAAAATCGCTGGTTCCGAAAAAGAGCTTGCAGACACAGAAGCCGCGCTCGATGCAGCTGGCCGCCAGATACCGAACATGGCTCATCCGGACGCTCCGATTGGCAAGGTTGACTCCGAGAATCTTGAGGTAAAGAAGGTCGGAACGCCAAGAAAGTTCGACTTTGAGCCAAAAGACCATGTTCAGCTTATGCAGGACCTTGATCTGATTGACTTTGACGAGGCTACAAAGGTTGCCGGTCCTAAGTTCTACTACCTTAAGAACGAGGCTGTTTTCCTTGAGCAGGCTATGGTAATGTACGCGCTCAACATTCTGCGCAAGCACGGATTCACGCCGTTCATCACGCCGGACGTTGCAAAAGCAGAGATTCTGCAGGGAATCGGATTCAACCCACGCGGAAACGAGTCTAACGTGTACTGCATTGAAGAAGAAGGTACATGTCTTGTTGCTACAGCTGAAATTACGCTCGGCGGATATCATTCTGGCGAGATTCTTGATAAGTCAAAGCTTCCGCTTAAATACTGCGGACTTTCGCACTGTTTCCGCCGGGAAGCAGGCGCCGCAGGTCAGTTCTCTAAGGGCTTGTACAGGGTGCACCAGTTCACAAAACTGGAGATGTTCGTGTACTGCTTGCCGGAAGAAAGCGATGCTCTTCATGAGCAGCTCCGCCTTATTGAGGAAGAGATTTTCACAGGTCTTGGGCTGCCGTTCCGCGTAGTAGATACATGTACGGGCGACCTTGGTGCACCCGCATACCGCAAGTGGGATCTTGAAGCATGGATGCCAGGACGCAACGGCGGAGAATACGGCGAAGTAACAAGTACATCGAACTGTACCGATTTCCAGTCAAGAAGGCTGAATGTCCGCTACAAGGATGATGACGGAAAGAACAAGTACGTCCACATGCTCAACGGAACGGCTGTAGCAGTTTCACGCGCGATGGTAGCAGTTATCGAGAACTACCAGAACGCGGACGGCTCTATCACAGTGCCAGAAGCACTGCGTCCGTTCTGCGGATTTGATGTGATTAAACGTTAGTAGAGATTATTGAGGCTTGCGTGGCGCGTGTGCGCCCCGCGTAACTCAATGAACGAACGGCTGTAGTTTTTGATGCAGAACCGACGCTTTTGTGAGCGACTGCATCTGGATTACGGCCGTTTCTGTTTCGCCGGTGACAGTCTGTTTCGTCACAGAAACAGTAAGAACGTGGTTGTTGCAGAAAAACCGCAAAAAGCGAATGCGCGGCATCGGAACAGAAACGGAAAAACTGGCAAAGTCTGTAAAGCAGATAAGCTGTTCTTCTATTTTCAATTCTTTAGAAGCGTCTTTGCGCACTAGTCCCATGTAGCTGTATTCCGTAGGGTGGATATAGAAGAACAGCTTTTCACCGCAGTACACGAGCAGGCCCCACAAGTCTTTTTGAAACGCGGGAAGCTCCAGTCCGAGCGACTTCAATGATGAACGCGTTCCAGAAACAGAGACGAGCTCCATATTTTCAGGACGGAACCCAGTTTTTCCCTCAAAGAAATCGAAGAACTCTTTTTGCTGGGCATCCAAACCCCGCGATTTATTACTGTTATAGTTCGCGCCACTATCTTGCTGAATCATAAAAACCTCGTCCCATAAAACTTTTCGTACAAAACTCTTCTGTCTTCCTCGCGGATTGCGTTATACCTGAGCACGGCGCACACTTCGCCTTTCTTACCTGTATAAAGCCTTGTCACCGTTGCCGTAACGAATATCTCGCGCGTTCCGATTGGAAGCGGTATATAAACGGACATAGGGTACTCCATCCCCATTTTAAGGAGCATTTGGTCGCCCGTCGTTCCAAAAATAATCTGTGTTTCGTTTATAAACAGAATCTTCATCGGTAGAACGCGCCCCTGTATGTCCTGCGGCGCGTCAGAAACTGGCGACGACAAGTACCTGCACACAGGCAGCATTGCTATTGAATCAGATATTTCAAGCGGAGTGACAGGCACGCCGGAATCGATTGCAAAAACAGAATGAGCGGGCAGTTCAGGCGTTTCTGAAAGCGGAATGTACGCGCCGTAGGGAAGCTCTTCAATTTTCGTTTCAAGAGGAATGGTCGCAATCGTCTTATATATGTTCACATCGTTTCCTGTAATGGAAGCGTCGAACGCGAAGTAGTTTTTCTCGGGCAGCTTCTTTTCCGGCAAATAAAGTATCTTATGATGATACTGGAGCATTTTCTGTATATCTTCCGGAACTTTGCCGTCCACCATATCCGCGATGGAAAAAAGGTCGTCAACACAGGAAGCAACTTCCCTTTCCGGGAAATAGCACCACAAATTGTTTTTGAAAAGAGGATAAAACTGATCCTCGACGCACTCTACAGCCTGACCGTTCTTAACTTTGCCGGAGCAGAAGACTTTTGCATAAACGCCTCTGTTCTGCTTTTTTGAGTCCTCCGGCTGCTTGTAAAGCACTTTGGGAATCATAAATGCATAACCGTTTTTAAGCGGTTTTGCCTCGGACTGGAAGAAGATTCCGCGCCCTCTGTAAAAAAAGCAAAGTTTTACAAGCTCGTCGGCAGGAATTTTGCCGGAGATTGCGGAAAAAGGCACGAACAGAATACCCTGCTTCAAAACCTGATACTGATCCTTGCTCAAAACGATATTTTTCAGCGAAGGAAGCTGAATTATCAAATCAGAGCCAGAATTGCAAAGTTCCTCGATTATTATTGTCCGTTCTATTCCGATTATCGAGCTGCTCACGACAAATCTCCCAAAACTATCTGTTTTATAAGGAACGCGCTTTGAAACGCCTTGGAAGCGTCTATCGATATCCAGCACATGAATTTTCCGTTTTTCGTCATACAAAGCACCGGTATTTCATAAGTATCTTCTTCATTCGCGCTGTTGTAACCGGAGATAAACGGAGAGCCGATATACCATGATGTAATATCAGGATAGAAACCCAGCTCGTAAAGGAAAACAACACCTATGTACTTTTCGGCGAACAGCGGACTTTCGCTCTTTATGCTTTTATTTTTAACGCCTGTAAGGAATTCCGTCAGCTTCGTGTATATTGCGGAAGACATTTGCGACACATCCATTGCGCCAAGCCCCGGCATTATGGGATAGACATTTTTTTCTTTAACGCCGGGAAGAATCATTAGCTTTTCGGAAAAACGCGGCGAATCCGACCCGGAATTATCGGGCTCTGGTTCTGGCTCAGGTGTCGTTAGGCCGAACTTTATAGCTCCAATATCGACTTCTTCTGCAAGTTTTTTTTCGATGCTGTTATCGGTTGTTTCTTCTTCCTGCGGAACTTCCCTAAGCGGCGATGTCCATGAAAGCGTTCTTCTGCGATAATCCGTCTCTTTTTTTAGCGTATGAGTATCTTCCGGAATTCCTGCCGTAAATGAACGCGCTTCTGTCTGCGGGGCGCAGGCGAAAAAAACAGACGCGGATATAACGAGTATGATTAGGAAAGTCAGCTTGGAAAAGCGAAACATATGATTATTTTAACACAAGTTTCATATTGTCACAATGGAGGGAAAATATAACGTTTTAGTACGGTACACGATGTTATAGGAGCCTATGCATTCAGCCAGACGCGAGCGAAATTGGGACTGCGGACAGTGTTGCGGCGTACGAACGTAGTGAGTTAAATACCTTATACGCCGCACTCTCTGGCCGCAGGACCAATGTAGCGGGAGTCTGGCTGAATAGAAAAACACCCGCAATCATCGTGCGCTGTAATTTTTCTGAATATTTTCCCTTTTATCTTCTGTATTTCAGATTCAAACTAAAGAAATGAATTGATGATTAGAAAATATCGTTATATAATTATTAAATGAGCATCAGAATCGTTGTGCACTGATGCGACTGCATATTGGAGGAGAAACGTGAAAGTTCATAATATTATGGAAGAGCTGGTTTTTGAACGTGTTAACCAGATGTACAATCAGGTGAAAGAACTGAATGCAACATGGCTTACATGCGATTGTGAGCATTGCAGGCTCGATGCAACCAGTTATGTTCTGAACAGGATTCCGCCAAAATATGTAGTTTCAGGACGCGGCGTGAACCATGCTGTTTCTTCAGACAACACACAGCTTATAATCGACATTGATTCCCTTGTTGTAGAGGGAATGCATGCCGTCAGCAACACAAGAAGGACGTACCACGACAAGAAAAAAGACACAAAAGTTCTTGAAGACGGTTCGTTCTACAACTTCCCGGCTTTTATAGGCTCCGTATACGACGGAACGACATTCGAGCCGCTTTCCGACGCGACGGTCGTGCTTAAGTACGAGTCGAATCCTGCAGTTATGATGGACTACACATGGCAGAACCCATGCATCACCACAAAGCTTACAAAAGGAACATTCTCTTTCTGGGTAAAGCCTGTTAAGGCAGAAAAACCAGGCGAAAACAAGCAGTTCCATTTTACTGTAGAAGTTTCCTGCAAGGGATTCGACACAATCTCCTACAACTTTGATGTTCCTCTCGTCAGCGAGGACAAACCGCGCGTCGCGATGAACACGACATACACAATTAAGATTCAGGATTTGTGTCTGTTCCCAACTGGAGCAGAGCAGGTCGCCGGAGAAGAAGCCTAAGAAAACGGTTACTTGACATTGCTTGCGGTTTTCTGATATTATCTGGCACGTATTTATATGGTGCCTGTAGTTCAGGGGTAGAGCGCCAGATTGTGGATCTGGTTGTCGTGGGTTCAAATCCCACCAGGCACCCGTACATGCGTTCGTAGCTCAGCTGGATAGAGCAACGGACTTCGAATCCGTAGGTCGCACGTTCGAGCCGTGTCGGACGCAAAGATTTACGATATCAACCGAATAAAGCTGGTTTGCATTTGCGAGCCGGCTTTTTTTGTGCCCAAGACAGTTTTTAAATCAAATCATTCACGTTTATAAACTGATTTCCTTTTTCCAGTTTATGTCTGCGCTCATAAATATCATAATACACAGAAAGGACTGCCGGCTTGTGCTGGACGAAAAGCTGCTCGTGGCTAAGGCAAAAGTACTTGCAATCGAGCGATTCAAGGAAACGTATCATTTCTGCAAGAACCTGTACATTATAAATAAAATCGCCGTTTTTACGCTGGCAGAACGCACCGTCGCCCAAAAACGCATAATCGCCCGCCAAAAGCACAAGACATCCCTTTGCATGGCAAGAAGGTATAGGCAGCACGCGAACGCCGCCGAAGTCCGTCGCAGTTTCAAGCACAGTTCCACAGTGCGTGTACTTTTGCGTGTGCTTGCTCACATAAAGCTCATCGTAAGACACAAGCGGCAAGTTTGTAATATGGTCAGGGTGGAAGTGCGAAATCACTATTTTCTTTTTTCCCTCAACCGCGTTTATCGCTTGTGCCGCGGCCTCCCCCACTCCGACGTCGAAAATCCATGTGCAGTCATCTGTTTTTACAAACCCAATGTCGCACGAGAAAGGCTCTTCCGTTGCAGGAAGATATGAAATGCTGTCAGTCAGCTTAACAATCTTATCTGTAATATCCATAATCAACTAATTTAACTATTTTTCTTCCGTTTGAACAGCATTATTCCGCAAAGAATAAAATAGTACGCCGCGAGCAGCCCAAGAACAACAAGTGCCATCGTAGTCGATTTCGGAGCCAAACTAATCAGGATGAGCATAGGCGCGCCAAAGGCAATTGCGACACCGCTTCCTGTAACAAGATTATTTGCGGCTGGCGTTTTAAAGTCGGGGTCTATTTCGCGCACAAGAAGAATACCAGAGCTGATTGTGCCTGTAAGCATACCGAACATAGCAAGGAAGCCTTCTTCTTCATACCCCTTGTAAATACGGCGGCAGAACAGCTTGACGTGAATGAACGTTCCGACGCAACCAACTACGCAAGTAATGACGAAAGGAATCCACAAGCCGCGCAAATCCTCAAAATCGATGGAAGCAATACCACAGATAATCATAACATCGAAGAACAGCCCCGAAATACGGCTAAGAAGATAATTGTTCTGATACTGCATCAGCATGATTTTTGCCTTGCGGAATTTTGAAAGGATTATCCGCATAAGAACAGCAAAAAGAGAGCCAAAAATGAAGTTGAAGCCCCAGAAAAGCGGAGAAATAGAGGCAGCGGCACCCGGAGCGAATTTTTCTATAAGCGAGGTGACTCCCCAAATTACAAAGAACGTAAACGCATAGACAAGGATGATAAGAGCAGCCTGAATAGAAAGGCGGTCTATTGACTGCGAAATAGGCATTTCATCTTTATCCTGAAAGTGATCTACCGTAACTGAACCAGAAAGCTCAGTCGCATCCTGACGTACGATTTTTCCGCGCCGGGCCTGAATGTTAAGATAGATTACGCCCACAATACATGCCACAAGAAAGCCAGTAGCCGCTATTGCAAGCGCATACGACTTGCCGCCCGCAAAGCCAAGCATCTCATAACTGGAACCGACGTTGTTAGCCTGTCCGGGGCCCTGACCAAAGCCCATCGGAAGAAGAAGACCGCTTGCCTTAAAGAATTCCGGGATAAAAACAAAGCCGATTAAGATTGATACGACGAGCCCCAGAACGCCCTGAATCATGTATGTACTGACGATAAGAGCCCCGCTGTTCACGGCTGTGCGGGCGCCCCCTGTGGAAGCGTCTTTTTTAGTGACACGCAGCGACATTGCTATAAAACCGAGCGCAATTCCGTGGTAAGTGAGCATATCGAGCATGTTCGTGTCTATTTTGATGACATTGAGGTACTTGAACCCAAGAAGCAGGAAGCCCGCCAAAACAGAAGTAGGCATTAGCGTCTTTTTAACGAAAGGCACTTTAAGACGCACGATATTCGAAATAACGACAAGGAATGCAATAACTCCAAACTGTATTACAACATTCCACAACTGAACATTTTCTGCTGAATAATTCATTTTTATACTCCTAAAACCTCGGCGGCTACGGTTGGCTCTCCCTTCTCCATTTTCTCCCTCAATCTTTTCCAGATTGATATATATTTCCGAACATTAAGCGGAGACTTTTTTAAGCAAGATTTTATTTCGTAATGCACTCCAGCAACATCGGTAAATACAAAACCGTTACGGCTGTATACGGACATATCCGGAATATCTTTGATATACAGGACAACAGGCTGAACGTCTTTACAAAGCTCATCTTCCTTTGGCTCAAAAATAAAGCGGTCAGCATAAAGAGACATTTTTCCGTTTCCGATGTTCTTTTCGTTATGCTCAGAATCTACAGTTTTAAATGAAACATCATGGTCGGTGAAGAAAGGCGTTTCAGAAGAATCGGCAGAAGCATCGTTGAGTCTTTCTTCGGTCAGTTGCCTTAAGCAGTTTTCTTGTAAATCTTCCCATTCCTTTGTGTTGTTAACCCCGAACGAAGGATTAAAATATCCGTATTCATCAAACAAAGAATTATTTCCACAAGAAGTACAGAAAACGTTGTTCCCAGAAGAAGAAATCGTTCCCAGTTTGTGACAGCGCGGACAAACGCAAAATGCACATTCTATTCCAAGGGCACGGTTTTTCCCTTTGTAAGCAATCCGTTGTGACTGCTGTCTTTCGTATGCATCTTCGTGTATGTCATTTTTGATTATATCATTCACTTGGTCAGCTGTCATTCTTTTTAAAAGTTCCGGCGGATAAATATTCACAACGTGACCGAAGCTTTTGCCGCGCCGTATGCCGAAGCCCCAGCGCGGGTTCGTAAGATATCCGCCTTCTATGCGGTACGTTATAAGAGTCGCCCCGCTTATCTTGGCAAGTTTGCCTGTAGCATGCGGAATATAAGCATTTCTGCCGTCAAATGTTCGGTTGCCTTCTGCAAAGATACAGACGTTTTTCCCCTCTTTTAACGTGCGGACAGCCTTAAGTACCGTCAGAGCGTCTGATGAGCCTTTTATTTTCGCAATAGGCTCGAAAGCCCAATTTAAAAGACGTGAAACCCATCCCTTACGGAAAACGTGCTCGCTTGCGACAAAATACATTTGGCGGGGAAAACTCAATGCTACAAGAACGGGATCAAGCTCTGTCGTGTGATTAGACAGGATAAGGCATGGACCTTCTACTTTAGGCGCAATTACGCACTTGTAAGCGTAGATGCGCCGGAAAATCCATGCCAGCGTATGGCGTAAAAAGCTCCATATCCGTTGATGTCTTGCATGAGTCTTATCATTCATTGGTAATAGGCTATGCTTCGAACTGATCTACCTGCTTACCAATCTCGATGATTGACTGCTCCATGACAGAGGAAATTTCGGTAAGGGAAGCACCCATTTCGCCGATTTTGCCAGCACCATGCGACATTTCTTCCATGCTGCGGCGCATCGCCTCTGTTTCGGTCTGCAAAGAACCAACCTTGTCCATAACGATGTGGCTTTCTTCCGTCATCTTCTTGGACGCTTGCTGAACTTCCGCAGTACTGTCGTTCATGTTGCGGAGCGCATCAGTTATCTGCGCAGAACCAACCTGCTGCTCTGTCATAGCGGCTTTTATCTGCTGTACGAGCATATCCGTACCACGTATTTCATTGGCAAGGTTAGTATAGCTTTGAACACCCTGCTGTGTCGAAGTTACTACGGTGTTTATCGTCTCTTGGATGCGCCGCAGCTGCTCACGGATTCTCTTTGACTGCGTTGTAGAAGTTTCTGAAAGCTTTCTGATTTCGTCAGCAACGACCGCAAAACCCTTACCTGCTTCGCCCGCATGAGCTGCCTCAATAGCGGCGTTCATAGCCAAAAGGTTTGTCTGGCTTGCTATGTTAGCAATTACGACGTTCGCATCGTTCAGAAGCTTTGACTGTGTTTCAATCTCTGTAATCTGCTTCTGGAGTTGTGTCTGCGTCTCAGCACCTTTTTCAGCATCCTGCGCGAGAATGCCGAAAGAAGCCGCCATCTTGTCAACGGAGTGGTCAACTTCGTTGATGTTACCGATCATCTGCTCTACCGCGCTCGACGCTTCCTGTACAACGCGCGACTGCTCTTTAACAAGGCCTTCGAGCGCCTGAATGTTACCGATAATTTCGTTTATTCTGCCTGTCGTCTGATCTACGCTGTCTGTCTGCGTTGAAAGATTTCCTTTGAGTCCTTCTATGTGACCACTGATTTCCACAATAGCCGCAGCCGTTTCCGTCGTTCCTGTCTTAAGCAAATCGCCTGCTGACGTAAGCGACTTCTTTGACTGCTGCATGCTTGCTATAATATTCTGGAGAGTTTCCGAGAATGCGTTGAAACCTTCCGCAACATCGCCAATTTCGTCGTGCGATTTGACTTTTATGCGCTTTGAAAGGTTTGCCTTTCCCTGGGCTATTTCGTTCGTGTTCTCGATGATGTTCGCGCGGATAACACGGAGCGGGCGCATTACGCCTCTTGCTACGAACGCCGTAATAAGCGCGATTACAAGAGAAATGACAGCGCAGCTTAAAATGGTGAACGAAAGCGTGCGGTAGAACGCCGCAAAAACGGTGCTCTTAGGTGTGAAAGCTACGATAAGATAGCCAGTTTTATCGTTCGTGACGAACTTCGTCAAATATTCTTCGCCATTTATAAAGATATCACCGCTACTGTTTGCCGAAGCAAGAAGCTTGTCCAAAGAAGGAATATCTATTTCGCTTATGTTCTTGAAGTTGTTTTTCGCAGGGCTTGTGTCGGCAAGAATTGTTCCGTCCTTTTGAACCATCATAAGAAAGCTGCCTTCGCCAAGGTCAATGCTTTCAAGAATACCGGTAAGAGTGTCGAGAGAAACTTCTATAGAGGCATTTCCAATGAAAGCACCGTTTTTGTCATAAGCGCAGCGCGTTATTCCGACGACAGTAGCTCCTACCGTCGAAGCGAACGCGTCGGTAATCATTACCTTTCCGTTTCCGGAAGTTGCCGTAGCGTACCAGCCGCGTTTCCTTGGGTCGTATCCGCCGCTCATTGAGCTGTCGAAGTTTGTGGCGTATCCGCCCCACTGCGTGCCAAGGTATATTTCCGCAATATCGGAGTCATGCGATGCAAAAATCTTGCAAAGTTTGCGGATTTCTGCTTCGGTGGGGCTTTTTGCATACCCCAGAATCTGAATGTCGCCTACCTCATTAACGAAAGAATGGATTGTGTCGTCGGCGGATTTTACCTCGTCAGACTCCGCGAAAACATTCAGCTCTATTTCCTTAGAGTTGAAAAACATCGTGATTGAATCCGAGAATTCGGAAAGCTCGGTTTCAGCTGTCTCATAAAAGTTTTCAAGACTGTTTTTAGAGAAGAAGATACTAGTTGTGACAGACGCTATTGCAGTCATGATGATGATAATAACAATTGAACCAATCGTTATCTTCGTTGAGATAGCAAGGGATTTTCTGCTCATTATTTTCTCCTGTCTGTAAGTTTCTATGCAAAGATACTGTGCAGATTACAGATAAAGATTATAGCACATTTTTTTAGTTTGTGGAGATTTTTTATAAGATTTTACAGATTTTTTTATAGTTTAGTTGTGGGCGAATTAAGTCCGTGCGCCGCGCCCCGCACGTGCCAAGCCCGGACGCAAAGCCCGCCTGCGCGCGACACCTTGACCAGAACAACCAGATTTTTATATATTGTTCGAACATACTTATATCTCTTCCATGAGGGAGTAGCGGGCGTCTTACGGCGTAACAAGTCAACATACTGGGAAACCTGGCTTGTCTTAAATTGCGAGACTCATGCAAAAGGCGCTACTATGGAATGGAACCTTTTATTCTTCTTAAACAGCATACTTTTGGGCGTAGGGCTTGCTATGGACGCATTTTCCGTGTCACTGGCGAACGGCCTTAACGAGTCTGGCATGAAAAAAAGCCGCATGAGTTTTATTGCCGGCATTTACGCTTTTTTTCAGTTCGCCATGCCGATGATCGGCTGGATTTGCATTCATACGGCAGTTGAGCACTTCAAAGTATTTGATAAGTTCGTACCGTGGATTTCACTCGTACTGTTGCTTTTCATCGGCGGCAAAATGATTTTTGAAGCTATAAAAAAAGGCGATGACGACGACGAAAATGTGACAAAACTTGTTTTTGGAACGCTGATTTTCCAGGGCATAGCAACTTCTATAGACGCGCTTTCCGTCGGGTTCACAATAGCCGACTACGGCTTTCTTATGGCGCTTACAGCCTCGTTCATAATATGCGTCGTAACGTACATAATATGCATGATTGGGCTTGCGATAGGCAAAAAAGCCGGAACGCACCTTAAATCGAAGGCATCCGTGCTTGGCGGCATTATTCTTATTGCGATCGGTATAGAGATTTTCGTAAAAGGGATTTTCTTTTAAGACGCGCCAGACTGTGCGACAAGTTGCTAATACGTCAGTTGCCGTCAAGCGCGCATCACGCTATTTCTTGCTTGCGTAAGTTTTTTGCTTATTAACGTACATAACGCTATCCGCCTTGCTGACGTAATCAAAAAGCGTAAGCGTAGAAGCCGGGTCGGAAAGCGCGTATCCGCAGCTTACCGTAATCGAATATTCAAGCTCCAGTTCTTCCGCGCGTTTTTTAAGAAGCGCACAAACTTCATCAATATACTTAATGGCAAACTTTTCGTCGTTGCATTTACCGACTGCAACAAACTCATCGCCGCCGTACCGTATGCCGACCCAGCCTTTCGGCAGACATTCCGAAAGCACGGATGCCACAGTCTTTATTGCAAGGTCGCCCTGCAGATGGCCGTAGTTGTCGTTTATCACTTTCATGCGGTTCATGTCTATGAATACGACGGCGCACGATTTTCCTTTTTTATGAGCTTCCTCAAAAAGCGGAACGGCGTTCTGCTCCATTCCAAAACGGTTGTTAAGTCCTGTAAGCCGGTCGGTGTTCGACATGCTCAAAAGAGCCCGGTTCATCTCTTCCATGCGGCGGTTTTTGCGGTACTGCTCTATGTTGTAATTGAGCTGAATCATATACTTGCTCAGCGTCCGGTCCTGAATGCTTTCCAAAGAGTTGCCCGTCACGATGTAGCCAAAAAGGTCATCATCAAAATGCATTGACGTAAATGTATAGATGGCAGGCTTCTTGTTCTTTCCATAGCCCGGAATAAGCTCTTTACGCTTAAACTCGCCGGGCTCAGAAAACTTTCCGTTCTTTACGGCAACAAGGCAGTGCATTTTATCGGAATAAGTATGATGAACAGGATTCGAAGACTGCATAAAATGTTTACGGGTATTATCGTCAAGGACAAAATAATACTCATTGCTTTGTCCGAACGGATTGAATTTTTCGCGCGAATAGAACGAAACAAGATTTTCCTTGAATTCATCGAACGAAGTGCACGAGAAAACTGATGTCGCCATGTCCGCTTCCTGAACACGGAACATGATGTTCTCCATCTCTTTTGAGTATGCCTCTATACAAGCCTGATGTCTTCTTATCTCCGCCTCGGCTGTTTTCGGGCAGCCGCAGCTTTCGTTACAGACGAACGTTGTTGGAACAATAAGATCTTCCGAGTCAGCTACGCCGTCAAGCTTATTTACAAGCTGCCATGCCGAAATATATCCGATTTTCTCGTAATCCTGAAAAACCGTCGTTATTGAAGGATAGAACGTTTCCGCATACGAAAGCTTGTCAAAACCGGTGACGATAAAATCATCCGGTACGGAATATCCCATCTTGTTCAAACCGATACAAGCCGCAAGCGCGTTATGATCGTTCGCACAAATAAAAGCGTCGGGCGGATCAGGCTTCTTGCAATACTCCATTGCGTAGTGCATGCTTGTAAGATATTCCCAGTTCGTATAACAAATGTTTTCTTCTTTTAGCTCAATTCCGTTCTTTGCAAGCGCTTCGCGTGTTGCTACAAGCCGCTCGTTGGAGTCGGCATTATTCCTTGCACCCGCAAAAAACGCCGGATTTTTGATGTGATGCTCTTTTACAAGGTGATCGACCATTTCGTACATGCCCTTGTAGTTGTCTATGCCGACGTAACTTAGCCCCTCATAGTGAATGCCAACGCTCACCGCGCATACTTTTTGTTCCACAAGTCTTTTAACAAGGCGTTGCGGGGTCGTTTCAGAATTAAGCATGTTAGAAAAGATAATAACGCCGTCAAAGTCTGAATAGTCGGCAAGGTCAAAAATAGAATCCTCGCCCAAATTTCTGGCTTCTGTTTGAGTTACTGCTGCAAAGCTAAGGAAAAGGAAGATGTCGATATCAAGCTTGTCCGTAACGGACCTAATGCCTTTTAAGGCTTGAGCAACGCTTATATTGTTCCAACCGTTCGCTAGGACAGCAAATTTTCGTTTCATACGCTTAATACCGGACGAATTCCATTATACATCATATTGCGTTAACCGCAATATATTATTTGGAGTCATTTGGAGAATGAAAACTTAGAGAATGTTTCCTTTATATCTTTCCAAACGCCGGCAATGCCGTCCGGATTTTTTACGATGAGGACAAGCGCCGTTACGACAAGAGCGAGCAGAACAGCACAAAGGATGACGCGCCGCCACGGAAACTTCTTGGTTGCGAACGGATCCTTGCCAGAAAGGAAAGCACCGACAGGGCGGTTCGGAAGATGCGTCAGAGAGCGTCCTAGCACGGTAGATATTTTCGTATTGCCGTTTATAGCCCAGCCGCTTGCATCAAGGATTGGGGCAATATTCCGCTGGCGAAGCTTTAAGTACGCAAGAATCATGGACGGCAGGGAGATAGCCAGCAAAATACCCACAATTCCGAGCGGAATCCACCAGCCAAGCCCAAGGAACGCATTCAGGATGCCGCCAACAACGGTGGCGATACCTGTGAACGTAACGCTCAACGCAGCGATTGTTCCTATGTCTATTTTCTTTGGGGCAGCTGTAGTGGCTTGAGCGGCGGCATCCTGCTGTTGTGCGGCAGCACCGGACGTACTTGTGGCAACCGCATCGGCAAGCTTTTCGTTGACTTCGTTTTCTTTGTCGGCAGCCATCTTCGCGATTTTTTCCTGAATAAGACGCATAAGCCGCTTGTACGGCGAGAAAAACGCCTGCTTTATGCTCACCGGGTTTTCGATAATCTTTACGACAGTCGCATCCCAGTCGTTTCCTTGCCTGTCGTAGAATACACCGTTTCTGCCGACGATGATGTTGTCGGTGCTGCCGTTAGAAACAAGGGCGGCTATCTGCATCTTTTCGTCACTGTTGCCGCGTTTTGTGCAGTCACAGTAAACAAGATAGCACTGAGAAAGAGAAGCCATCGTTCCGTGTTTGGCGATATCCAGCACTTTAAGGCACAGCTCGCATGCCCTGCCGTCCAGATAAAGCGTGCCGCACTGGAATATGGCTTTTTCGCCGAGCGTGTAGAACTCTTCAAAAGAGACGAAGTTTTTAAGAAGCTCCACAAAGTCGCGGCGCAAAAGCAACATTTTCTTTAGCTCTACGGAAGCCGGCGCTACAGGCGGATGACGCTCTTCTTCATCAAGAATGGAAAGAAGCTTTTCTTCGTAGCCGCCGGAAAGAATCGTCTGAATGCGCTCAAGACCCAAGGAGCTTACTTCGTTTTCCGGCATGGCAGAAAACCATTCTTCATAAGGCTTGAAAAGGTTTTCTATCTTGCGCCAGTTCGGTTCAGAAAGAGAAGCTATTTCTTTTTTGAAAAGCGGCGTAAGCACTTTTTCCTTAAAGGCAGCAATTGCTTCTCGCCATGCCGGGTTCACCGTGTCGTCAAGCGGAAGCGACTTTCCGGCGTCGCACAGGGCAAGCGGAAGCTCTGAAAGATGCTCCATGTCGTAAAGCGCGCCGTCAGCGTCAAGGAACATCGTATCTGTCTGTGTTTTAAGTATGTCTTTTGCGCCTGCATCAAAGCTTATAAGAGAGCAACGCAGGTAATAATCGTTTATTTTGTCGCGGACAGCCATAAATGCTTTTGCGGCGGCATCCGTATCATCTTTCAAAAAGAAGATTTTTGGGTCATCTTTCGCGCTTTTTTCGTGCCATTCCACGAATGCCCTGGCGTTCGTAAAAAACTCTTCCAGGTTGGCGCGCGTAATCCCCGAAGAGCCGCTTATGTCGGCGGCTCCACCGGTACAGGCGATAATGTCTTTTACGACAGATGCGGCGCAGTCGTCGCACAGGCATTCAGCCGGTAAAACGCCGTCGCCGTTAAGCACATTCGGCGCGAAAAGCTTGTCGTTAACGGAAAGGTCTTCCAGTGTTATTTCCTGCGCTTCGGGTTTTCCAAGGATTGCAAGCACGGATTTTGCCGACTCCAGCGGGGAATGGCCGCATTCAAACGGCGTTTCGCCTAGCGCGTCGAGCGGGATTGAATCGCCCTTCTCCATTATGATTTCTGGCTTTGCGAAGTATTTTTTTATATATTCAACGGCATCAAGGATTTCCGGAACACGGACACGGCCGTTTTTGTCGATATCAAGGACAGCAAGAGTTTCGTCACTGAATTCAAGCCCCTGTACCGGGCACGCAAGAGCCGTCCACATTTTTTTATCAAGGCTCGCCAAATTCAGCACGTCATCAATCGTAGAGATTTTTACCTGAATAAGCCCGCCGTTCTGCATAAAATGAAAGGAATGAACACCTGATTTTTTGTTTTTGTCTGCCATGAAAAGCCTCCGCACAAACTATTGTACGTCTACTAGCGCTGATGTTCAAGAAAATTCAGGGGCGTCATTTGCAAAGGGCGCGGCATTTGAGTGTTGCGCGGGGGCACAAGTTGCGCGATTTTGCGCGGCGGTTACGCTTTTGCGTCCGGGGAGTTGCCGTTCTGATTGCGGAACTTGCAGGAGCCGCACATACCGCAAGCAGAGCAGTTGCCGCCGCAGGACAAAACGTTTTTTCCGGAACGCTTTGATTTTATCATGTAGCGGATGATGAGTGCGACGAGCGCAAGAAGAATTAAACTGATGATTATTGTTCCAATCATTTCACGGATATTGTAGTTACTCTACGCTAACGTGTCAAGAATATGCAAATCGTGTTATTTATCTGTCATTGCTTTCGCTGTATCCCTGTGGTTGAAAGTAGGTTCCTCACTTCGTTCGTCAATACTTTCAACACAGAGTGCCAGCTACGCAATGCCAGATGGTATATCAATTTTGCATATTATGTTCGTTAACGAAACGCGGGGTACGGGGCGAAGCCCTGTAGAGGGGGTAGGCGGAAATGAGCGCGAGCGAATTGCAGCCGAGGGGGAGACTTCCCCCTTTCAATACCTTGACCCTTTTTGCTGTTGCCTTTATATTTTAAAACATAATCTAAGAGCGCAGGCGCATTTTCGCTCCAGGCGATTCCGTCCGCGCAGTCATACCGGAGGAGCTATGATACAAGAATCTGGCGAGATGTATTTGGAAACAATTCTTCTGCTTTCACGCAAAAAACCGGATTTACACGCTATAGATATTTCTGATGAGATGAACTTTTCAAAGCCCAGCATAAGCCGTGCGCTCGGCAGGCTTAAGAGCGAAGGATGCATCACAATAAACGAAGAAAACCACATATCGCTTACCGAAAAAGGCAAGAAGATTGCGGAGAACATATACGAAAAGCACGAAGTTCTTTCCAAGCTGCTCATGTCGCTCGGCGTTGATGAAGAAACAGCGACAGCGGACGCATGCAAGATTGAACACGTTATAAGCGACAAGACATTCGCCTCCATAAAAGAAAGTGCAAGAGCTAAAGGTATAAAATTCTAAAATGAACAAAACTCTTAAAAAATATTGGCTGGCGCTCTTATTCTGCGCGCTGTTCGTGCTTTTTACGATAGCCGTAAAATTCGTGGACGTTCAGGCAATCGGGCCGCTCGCGTCAAAAATCGGGTTCGCAAAGCTCAACTCCACCGTCCACAATTACGTTCAGAGCCTTGTCTCGCAAAATCTTCAAGTTCTGTGCTACAACTTTTCTAACGGAGCGGGCATTCTTGCCATCCTTACAGCGGGATTCTTCGCCGTATTCGGTTTGTTGCAGCTTATCCGCCGCAAAAGCCTTGTAAAAGTTGACAAGGAAATAATCGCGCTCGGCGTTTCATACGCTGTTACAATCGTGCTTTATGTGCTTTTCGAGAAAATCGCCGTGAACTACCGCCCTGTTCTTGAAGACGGCAAGCTTGCGGCATCATACCCTTCCACACACACGATGATCGTTCTCTGCATCATGGGAACGGCACAGTACGCTTTTGCGCATTACCTGGCAGACAAAAGGCTCAGGCTCATGGCACAGATTTTCTGCATCGCGTTAATGGGGCTTACAGCTATGGGCCGGCTTTTGAGCGGTGTGCATTGGTTTACCGACATCGTAGGCGGCGTGCTTGTTTCTTTGGCGATAGTTTCGTTCTACCGGGAAGCAATCCGCGACTGCACTAAGGGCGCGGGTACTGACGACGCAGCACAAACCGGCGCGGGCTCCAAGACTAGCGCGGACTCGGCAAACTGAGGCGCAGAATGATTCTGCTTATCGGCGGTTCAAGCCACGTTGGTAAAACGCTCATAGCGCAAAAGCTTCTGGAGCGCACGCATTTTCCGTACATAAGCCTTGATCACTTAAAAATGGCTTTTATCCGCACCAAAAAAACGGAGCTTACCACCGAGGACGACTACGAAATGCGCTACTTTTTGTGGCCGTTCGCTGCCGAAATGATAAAAACCGCCATAGAAAACGACCAGAACATGATTGTGGAAGGCTGCTACATCCCGCGTGAATGGAAGCAGAGCTTTACGCCGGAATATCTTTCGCATATTTACTGCACGTTCATCACGATGAGCGAGGATTACATAAGACGCAATTTCGACACGATAAAAGACACCGAGAACGCGATCGAGCACAGAATGCCGGACGAACTTGATATGGAACGGCTCATAATGTGCAGCAAACACTTCCGCGAAGATTGCGCCGCATCAGGAACACCGAACATCGACATAACGGACACATTCGACGCAGACGCGCTAACAGAGAAGATAATCACAAACGCTGGGATATAGGATAGAAAAAAAATTACGGGCGCATCCTGTCAGGTCGCCAATGCGACCATCCAGGCCAGGATAAATAGCATTCATTGTTATTATAATTATTATATTACAAACTGATCTTCATCAAATCAAAATACATCAGCTGGGTAGGATTACGGTCTTCCGCTTGCAGGAACTGAAATCCGTTTTTTTTATAAAAATCAGTCGCGCCTCTGTACGCATCCAATGTTATAAAACGGCATCCCGTTTTGTTATCAACACGGAAATACATTTTTATGAACCGCAAAAGATGATATCCTATACCCTGTCCTTGGAACTCTTTACTTATTGCGAAACGTCCGATTTTTACAGACGGATAGCTTCTTAAATATTTCTCTTTGTTGAAATTATCACGCTTGAATTTATTGAACTGACTATTTGAAGGAAAATCTGTCACTGCAATTTTATCATTCGCAAGAGTGAAATATGCCAAAATCTTGTCGATTCTATTCTTTTTTGTCAGGACATACGGCATAGCAAGCAGCTGATTCCTATAAAAATGAACCTCGTTCTTTATGAAGTCATTCAAATCTTCATCGCCGCAGTCAAAATCACCAATGGAAATATCATTATCTGTTAATTTCTGAACATCATATTCAGCTAAGAACTCTGCGTCAGAAATCATTAGCTATTTCCCTGCTTTGCTGCTAACCTTGCTTTCCGAGAAGCTTCACCACGCTCAAGGCATGCCAATACAACCTTGTAGCTCGCCATTATTTCATCGTATTCTTCACGCGAGATTTTCTCCTGCTCTGCTTTTCGCATGTTTTCTTCAAAACGCCGGGCATCCTCACCGAACAAAATTGGAGTTTCCCTGATAGGCATTGCCATAACGCACCTCCTTGGTATTGGTTAACTCAAAATATAACATGGTATTGCCAAAAGTCAAGCGCGGCTACCCTTGCGCAGGGGCTACCGGGAGCGTACTACACGGAAACCAAGGTCGTTAAAACTTAAATACGGAAAGTTAGAATAATGGTTATAGATATAACGATCATACTGTTGATGATTTACCGGATGATTCCAATGGCCACTGCGGTCTAATCGCTGGACACGATCTGTTGCAAAATCCCAACACCACTCACTAACATTTCCGCTCATATCGTATAAGCCAAGACTGTTCGGTAACTTTTTCTTAACTTCATGCGTCTTGTCCTGACTATTTTCTTGGAACCAAGCATACTCGCGAATGTTGTCTTCACTATCCGTTCCGGCGTATTTATCCGTAGAAAGATCGCTTCCTCCACGAGCCAAATATTCCCATTCCGCATCTGTTGGCAGACGGTAGCCCTTCGCGGTATTGTCCCAAGTTACGTTCCAAGGAGTATCGTTCTCGGAAGCAGGCATTCCAGTCCATTCACCAGGATTCGTTTTTCCGTCTATTGAGTAGCATGGTGTAAGACCTTCTCGGATACTCCGTTCATTGCAATATATAATCGCTTCGTACCAGCAAACCTTCTCAACAGGACGGTTCGCCTGTATCTCTCCACTTGCTGCTTCTCTTCCACTAGTACCGTTAAAGTAACTTGGGTTCGTGCCCATTACAGCTTCATATTCTGCCTGCGTAACTTCGTGGTCACTAGCGTACATATTCGGTATTGTCACAGAGCCGCCACTAACAAACACTAGTGAATTGCTTACTGCACCCTCAACAGTCGTACCATTTACGCTGACAAAGCCGAGCGTGCTTCCTGTAAGCGCAATGTCTGCGTCTTTGGCGGGCGTGTCCTTGTATGTCGCGACGGCGTGGAGCGTGTACGGTAAACCGTCGTATATCTGCAGGTCTGTCGGGATTGTCAATGACGCATAGCCAGCGCCTGTTGTTATGTACGTTGCCGCCGGGTATGTCGTTGACGGGATTGTCGCTATGACGTCGCTTCCGCAAAGCAGAGTAAAGCTCCAAGTAATGTCGCTTACCGTCGGCGCAGGAGAAACATCCGTACCATTCTTAGTGACGGCTGCAGAAACTTTGATGACGGAGCCCGGCGCAACAAGAGCTGTCTGGGTGTTGGCGCAAGAAAGCGTTACGTTGTAGTCCAGCGTTGTGTTTATGTTACCACCGCTCGCCGCAAGGTATGCTTCTCCTCCGTTCGCGGCAGTTCCAGTTAAGATCATATATTCTTCGTCACTCTCGAATACTGTGTTCGGGTCTACACCGGAACAGTTCGCACCGAATCCGCTCGTGAACGTAACAGGTGTCGTCGCCGTCGGTTTTTCGACCGTAAATATTCCAATGGTGCTGTTTTCGCTAAGAGCTCCGGCAACAGTTATTTTCCCTCCATTTAAAAAAACGTTTTGCGTAGTTATACTTCCATTTTGAGTTTGATGCCATTTATTCTCAGTTATGTTAATATACCCCTTTACGTTCAACGTAGCACTCGTATTTACGTATATACCACCACCAGAGCCATCTGATGTATTATTTTGTATCGTACAATCTTCAATAGTAACTACACTACTGCCACCGCAACATATACCACCACCGGTTTGTTTGGATATATTATCTGTCACATTACAATTTTTAAGCGTTAGCGTCCCTTTGCAGTAAATACCACCGCCATGAGCAGTGGTATTCGATGCTGTATGAGTATTGCCAGTTATGTCACAATTGTTGACTTCAACATTTGCACTTTCTGAATTGATTTGCAAAGCGGCATTCGTATTGCTTTTCAAACCGTAGAGCGTCAGGTTTTGTATTGTTACTTTGTTTGCACAGTCAACCACAAGCAATTTAGTATTATCGCCACCTGCATTAGAGCCCTTAAGCTTATCCGTGGCTTTGTTATCACCGCAAATCGTAAGTGTAGAGTTTGTGAAAGCACCCAAAGTCGCTTCATCAGTACTGCCTGTACTCAAAATAACAGAGTCCTGAAGTTCGCCACTGACATGAATCACATAATTGGCGGAATTGCTGGTGCTAAGCGATTTTACCCTTGTGAGGGCTTTTGTAAAAGTCGCGTACGGGTTTGCCGCAGAACCGTCACCAGTCGTGTCATTTCCAGCCGGACTGCTAGAAACAGAGCTTACATAAATAATCGGGTTAAGAACGAGCTTTCCGATACTATCACCTTCCGTTCCAATTGAGAAGCTAGCGTCATGAATAGAAAAGTGTCTTGCCGCACGAGCGACGGCATCCATAGAGTTGTCTGCAGGAACAAGAACTGTCAAGTCATTTGAGGCAGTAACAAGGATATGTCCGTTATTCCCCGTCCAGTTGAAATCGTTGCCTATTGAAATAGTTTTCGAGGTGTCTACAAAAGTTATATCATTATCTTGGAATGTACCAGGAATAGATGTTATACCGTTCAGAGCAAGCGTACCTGTTTTATTGAGATACACAGCTCCACCGAACTGATTTACTTTATTTCCGGTCATAATACAATTTTTAAGCGTAACATTCGCAGCAGCCCCACTATCACCGCCAATATATATTCCACCACCGCTAGATCCCTTATTATCTGTTATTGTACAGTCTTCAAGTAAAACCGTACCGGACTTAGCCCATATACCGCCACCGCTAGCAGTCGTATAACATTTCGTTATCGTACAATTTTTAAGTGTAAGAGGATATTCCGAAGAATCCTGAACCGAGTATACAGCACGGTATGTACTTTCATTACCATTTATAGTAAGGTTTTCCAACACAACAGGAAAATGCGTATTTACACAAACAATACTACTTGTACCACTAAGCGAACCTGAACCTAGATTTATTGTCTTATTCCCGCCATAGCCTTTTATCGTAACACTTTTTGCAAAGCCATTACCAAGCGCAGTAGAAGAGGTACCCAAATTAAAATTTTCTGAAATATCAGTCAAAAGCCGGATTACGCAGTCTTTTTCAGAACCCAGGTTGCTAGAACCAATTGTACTGATTGCCTGCTGTATCGTAGCAAAAGGCGCTTCAGAAGAACCGTCGCCATTCTGATCACTTCCATCTTTAGCATCGACATAGTAATTCGTCCGTTTGTAGTTGTTTAGCAACTGTTCATTTACCGAAAACGTATGACCAGAAATCGGGCCCTCATCATCGCCAATCCACGTATTTGTCGTCATATTGTCGAATACATTGATAACCTGGTCTGAAGTATAAAAAATAACATTTCCCGACTTTATTACTACCGTGATGTCATATACTCCGCTCTTCAAACCAGTCACGTTGATTCTGTAACTATTTGATCCAGTTGTGCCGATTTCCCGTGAAGCGGCATTCCACGCCCCATCCTGCGGCTCTCTGTTCACAACAACGTCAAGTTCATATTCGAGCGTACCAACCTGCAAATCAATGCTTCCAGTTCCAGTCGGAGTTACAATTGGCGCAAGGACAATATTTACAGGAGTCGTCACGTTCGAACTGGAAAGTGTTGAACTGTAGGTGTATGTTCCTTTAAGCTTTGTCGTCACGGAGTCATCGGCATTACGTGTCTTCATCTCCAACGTAATAGTCCATTGGTAGCCAAGCACAAGCGAGATAGAGAACGTTTTGTTCGACGAATTGACCTCACCACTGCGTGTTCCGTCGTACCCATCCGCCGTGGCTTTTACTGTATATTCCGCGTTTGTCGTATCCAGTGACGGTACAGCAAAACGTCCTGTTGCCGTTGTGCCAATATCGCCAAAATACGCCATCTCCGCAGGGACGGCTCCGCTTATCTTGCTTGAATCTACGGCGATGCCGCCTGTAATGACGACCTCGCCATGCTGCAAGTTATTCATGCCGTCGGAAGAATTGTGGTTATCTATTGCGGAAGAAATATCGTCGAAAAGGTTACTACAAGAGGCAAAAAGAAACGGCAGTACGAGCAACGCAAAAAGCACGATTCGTGCGAACGCGGGGCGCTCTGACACACGGGTCGCTTTTGGCGCGAAAGCAGCGTCTGGCGCGGAACCGGGTAGTTTTTTAGAAAATCCGTTTTTTATATGTGAAAAGGTCATTTTTGCCTCCATACTTTTTGCATCAGCGCTATGCGCAAAATACTCCATTAAGATTATAACACAGTTTTATCGTTCCGTCCATGTAACGCCAAAATTTTATATAGATGATTTTGCGTTAGTAAAATAGAATCCGTGTGGCAGTTTTCGGGGTACGGGGCAAAGCCCCGTAGAGGGGGTAGCGGACAAGACCGGAGCGAGCGGCGAAGCCGCGAGTGAGGACTTGGGAGCGAGGGGGAAACATCCCCCCTCTTGCTTTAAAATAAAAATGTCGGGCAAGCGGGATTTGAACCCGCGACCTCCAAGTCCCGAACCTGGCGCGCTACCAACTGCGCTATTGCCCGAATTAAGAAAAAAAATACAAAAAAGCCCATCGGTCGGATGGGCTTTTGCGGG